>QWCN01000491.1_pt1 | contig 69065 bp, 50 predicted proteins | sample 1972711 | NCBI WGS metagenome assembly QWCN01 (sample SAMN09866707, study PRJNA288562) | Human gut metagenome isolate term1_stool, whole genome shotgun sequencing... | isolation source: gut | host: Homo sapiens | place: USA: California | reverse complement strand
ACACCCCCGTATATGGCCAGCATACACGGGAATCATGACGGTTCGTTTCTTTTTTACCCTTGGATGACCTCGAAGAAGAACAACGTCCTCCCCAAAAACCATCCAAGCTCTTGTACTACTTTCTCTCTTTATGTAAGACTTTCAATGAACTCTTTCTATTGTTACACTCCCAATCCGCACAAACCCAAAAGGCCTTGCTTCCCGAAAGCGAGTGCAAAGGTAGACACTTTTCCGGTAATAGCCAAATATTATGGCCACTTTTTTTCAAGCGGAAACTCTTGCAAATTTAGGAAAACTTCCGCATATAAACAAGGAATATGCTGTAAAACATATATTTAACACTCGAAATCACACACGATTTAAGGGGTAACTTTTTTTCTAAATGGAAGGAGAAGGAGACAAAAGAAGAGGAGAAAAGGGGAAGGAAAACGCGGGAACGAAGGAGGAAGAAGAGGAAAAGGCGGCGGGGAAAAGGGGGAATGGCACAGGGAAGGCGGGGGCAACGAGGCTGAAAACACGCATAAGGGGAACGGAAAGCCCAAGGACGGAGATAGGAAGGGCAGAAAGGACAACAAAGAGAAAGAGGTACCGGGACGAAAGACACACAAGGAAAATATAGGGCATGTGTCAGGAGGCGTACACAAAGGAGAGATAAATAAGGAAGAGGCAAAGGATGTAAAAGAAGAGGAGGTTCCGAGACTGGAAAGGCGGCAAAGGAAATGGGAAGACAGAGGAATTAGGATTGGAACAACAAATTACCGATAGGGGACATTACTTTCATGCAGACCGGACGTCTCCCCTTACACAGGAATTTTGCAAAAAGATCCTTCATCTTTCAGGTTACGGTATAAACCTCTCATAATATTGAAGTTACAAACTGAAGGATGTTTCAGGTATCTTTCAGCCAAGCTCCATTTCGTTTGGCGCAGAACCGAAAATCGTTCGCCTGAGATTGAAAAATCATTTGGCTGAGAACTTTTTACCGCTTTCCGCAATGAAAGGAAACTGAAAGATACCTGAAACATCCTTCATTCCGTAATTCATTATAAAATAACACTTTACAGTAAATACTGAAAGATGAAAGAGATTTTTTTAAACTCCTGGAGAGGGAAGCGTGAGGGGACATGACGGCATTCCGGAAAGAATGCCTGAATCCTCATATAGCTGCTATTGTTTACAAAAAACATGAAAATAAGAATGAAAAGAACGGGGGATATGCCATATTCCAGCATATCCCCCGTCTTTTTATTCAATACAATCAAGACTTATTTCATCACTTTTTTCACTGTGCCGCCTTGCTTGATTATATAGATACCTTTTTGCAAACCATTCAGACTGCTTCCTACCTTTACACCTCCCAAAGTATATACTTCAACCGGAGCGTTGGAAACATCTGCCCCCACACTTGTAACAGAAGAACCGTCAGATTCTACATACAACATGGGTAACACGCCATTTGCACTCGCTTCAGCATAAGCTGCAAAATTATTGTATTCCGTATCATACTGAATCCATTTACCCGTAGCCACACAAGTAATGGTAGCCTCACCGTTTTCTGCCAAATCTACAGCCCACACATGACCACTTTCGGGAACATCTGCACTTACGTTGAAAGTTGCATACTTCTCAGTAGAATACAAGTAACGCCCGTTGTTATCCATAATGGTATAACCGCCATCCGTCGCCGTAAATGTGAAAGCATTCGTTTCATTCCCCGTCAAAACAGCATCAGCCTCTGTTCCCTCCGAAGTGTAAATATAGCCATAAGTTTGTGATGCTTCTATTGCTGTGGCCAACTTCATGGCATCCCCGCCATTGTACACCCAAGCATAACGCTTACCGCTTTCAATCTTTGTAGCCTTGACGAAAGATACAGCCTCAGGTTCAGGCTCGGGTTCTTGACCTTCCAATTCGTATTCCGTCACCGACTTCAAACCACACACAGAGAAATAAGCCTCCAAAGCACCATAAAGCTTCACATATTTGAACAAGTTACCCGGATTGTCCACCAGATTCAAGGCCGAACGCACATCCCCCGACAATTGCACAGGCACGCAGTTGGCAACATCCGTTTCATCAGCACTTGCCGCAATCAACATATTGGAAGCCACAGCACCTTCAACGGAACCAATCACAGCTTTATCCAAACTACCATCCGCAGAACCTACGATATAACCTTCAACCCATGCTTTAGCACCAGAATTATTTAAAATGAACACATCGCCGACAGTGAAAGGAACTTCCTTCGTACCTTCGCCCGACACCACCAATGAACTTCCGGACAAAGCTATCTCCACGTTCTCTTTCAAGCCACCACCCGAAATGGTCAACTTACCCTCATAATCACCTACCGCCGTGGGAGCAAACACCACATTGAAACTGGCATTAGCCGCTTCGTCTTTGGCTATGCTTGCCACCGGACATGTAAAACCATCGCCAGACACAGCTACGGTTAAATCGTCCGTCAAATCCGTACCCTTGATTTCCACGACTTCGGTAGCGGTAAGGTCAACGCCCACTACGCCAAAGGCAACTACAGAAGGAGCCGCCACGTGCGGGTCTTGCGTCTGGCCTGCAGCCAATTTGGTCACTTCAATATCATCCAAGAAGAAACGCCCTTTGGAAGCCACGGAAGAAGCAATCGTTATCTTCGATGTGCTCGTCCCCTTGATTTGCACGGAAAACTCTTTCAAGTTGGGCGCATAAGGTTTGGCCGAATTCGTCAAACCTTCAACCTCCACCGGCTCTTGGTCATCCACTGTAACCTTCAATGTAGTGGCAGCCCCGCTCCAAGCGCAAGCCTTAAATTTCAAAGTATAAGTGGCCGTAGCATCGGACAAATCCACAGACGGGGTAGTTATACTGCCTGCTTTGCTACTGGTACCGAACTTGGCATTCCCTTCGCCTGCATAACCATTCACGCACGTCCATCCCGGAACATTCGTATAGTCATCCATCTTACCATCCATTTTGATGTCCGGATTATCCGGGTCTTTAACTCCCGTACACTTGCTGAAATCCTCGCTCAACAAGATGTCCTGCGCCATCGCTCCGCCCGCCATCATCAACAGGGCAGCCAACAGCAAACTTTTTAATGAAGTAAAACTAGTCATACGCTTATGTTTTTAATAAGTTAATAAATAAGTATGAACAAATATATGCAATATATTCCGTAACGGATAAATCCTTCCGCTAAAAAGAGTGAAAAAGGGAATAAAAAAACAAGGAAAAACACAAAGTGTAACACAAATGACGTATCACGAGCAAAAAACAAGAAAAAGGGAGATTTACATCAGCAAATCTCCCTCCCTTTTTACCTTAAAAACCAACTATACCTAACTGGAATTACCAGTCGGCCTCTCTCTCAAATCCATTTTGCGGAAAACCATTTGGCTCCCCAAACAAACGGCCTCCGCCCTTCCCCACACTCTGCCTGCCCCCGTTACGAGCATTCATTTTTCTCACCGGAGCAAAGATTTTCATCAACTGTTTGGCAGACATCGTTTTAGAAAAGACTTCATAGTACTTTTTATCCACTTCAAGCGTGTTGTACGCATCTACAATTTGCTGTGCCTTGCGGTCAAACTCCGCTTTTATGCGCTCTGCTGCTTCCTCCTCCGTCAACTCGGATTCTTTTTTCCCTCCCAAGTCTGCCGGAAATGGAGGCGTCTTACGATGTGACATCAAATCCTGCTGATAATTTTTATAAGTAACCAGAAACTCCGAACGTGCATCTCCTTTCAGCTCCAATTCATCTGCTAATCTTTCTGCACGTTTTTCCATCATCTGTTCCCGTCGCATGTCACCCTTACGGTCTTTCCCGTCCTGCGCCATTGCAGTCTCCGAACCAACCAGACAGATCACACAAAATCCCCATAAAATAATCTTTTTCATTGTACCTTTATATAATAGTTGATTACTCCTCCTATTTATAAAGACACTTTCAAATCAGAAAGGTTTAATACATTATCTCACCGTAATGTGAAAACAGCCCTGTTTCACTTCATATTTCACATAACAAAGCTCTTGCTCCCGCAAATCACGCAACACTTCCGACAAAACCCATTTCAGCGAATCGTTTCTTACGGAACGACGTTCCGGCCCCTCGGGATGGCTAACCGTATTATAGCGATTATAACAAATGTCAAACGTTGTCCCGAAACGATGACAACTCTCTTCGGAAGCGTTGCAATTAAAACGTCTCAATCTCCGCACATCGTTCTCCGTACGCAGAACGGAAGTTACAATTAACGTATGCAACGGAATATCTTTGATAGCTAAAGAGTCCAAAAAGTTCCGGCTGATTTTTTGCAGAAGGTCACTGGCCTGAGGCACCAAATAAGGAATGGAATAAGACATCTGCTTGTCCATCGTATAATAAGGATTGCTGCCTACATAAACCAGTTCATCCTTTCTCAGTTCCGCTTCTTCCCGATCCTCCACCGGAGAAACACCCCATTTTCGAGCCGCTACAATATGTACATCCTGCAAGTCAGGAAACGTACGTCCGAACCCGGGTACACTATAGATTTTACTCTTCAACGGCCGACCGTCCGCCTCCTTGAAAACCGGCATGGAATAAGGAGTATGCAACCCCGTTTTCCTGACAGCATCAATAGACTCCGTTTTCGAAGCAGAAACGACAGTCTGCACTGAAGAATCAAACGGAACAGACGAAACACCAGCCGTTTCACCCACCACTGCCGGATTGGCACAGCGCACTACGCCCAACACACAGACGGTCAAGCCCGCCATTCCCAAAAATATTTCTCTCTTGAGTTTTCTCAACGTTTTCTTTATTTTGCAGCACAAAGATACGGAAAACGTGGCGAATTCAAAACTTAATGCTTAAATTTGCGGCAAAATTAAGCGAATGATAGAAAAGCATATCGTACTGGAAGACGTGGATCCCGTCGTTTTCTACGGGGTAAACAACACCAACATACAAATGATCAAGGCGCTCTATCCCAAATTGCGCATCGTGGCTCGCGGCAATATCATCAAAGTAATGGGCGACGAAGAGGAGATGTGTGCTTTTGAAGAAAACATCATGGCCATCGAACAGCACTGTGTCAAATACAACAGCCTGAAAGAGGAAGACATATTGGCCATCATCAAAGGCAAAAAGACCCCGAAAGAAAGTGCAGAAGGTGTCATTGTATACAGCGTCAACGGCAAACCTATCACCGCCCGTAGCGAGAATCAGCAAAAATTGGTCAAAGCATACGAAAACAACGATATGATTTTTGCCATCGGACCTGCCGGTTCGGGCAAGACCTACACCAGTATCGCATTAGCGGTAAGGGCTTTAAAGAACAAGGAAATACGCAAAATCATCTTAAGCCGTCCCGCCGTGGAAGCCGGTGAAAAACTGGGTTTCCTGCCGGGTGACATGAAGGACAAGATAGACCCTTACCTGCAACCGCTTTATGATGCCTTGCAGGACATGATTCCTACCATGAAGTTACAGGAAATGATGGGACAAAACGTCATCCAGATCGCTCCCTTGGCTTTCATGCGCGGCCGTACCCTCAATGACGCGGTGGTCATATTGGACGAAGCACAGAACACAACCACGGCACAAATCAAAATGTTCCTGACACGTATGGGAATGAACACCAAAATGATTATTACCGGAGACATGACGCAAATAGACCTTCCGTCATCCCAACGTTCAGGACTGGTCGAAGCCACTTCCATACTGAAAGGTGTGGAGGGTATCGCTTTTATAGAGATGAACAAAAAAGACATCGTGCGCCACAAACTGGTAACCCGTATCGTGGAAGCTTACGAAAAGCATGACAAGAAAGCTGCCGCCACACGTAAGCGCAATACAGCCAAACCGGTATCCGAGGAATCATTCGTCATCACAGACTTGACAAGCTTAGGCGACAACTGACCACAAACAGAATTTCAACTTCAAAAAGAAAACAGATATGAAAGCTTTAACTCACACTGATTTTAACTTCCCGGGACAAAAAAGCGTATATCACGGAAAAGTACGCGACGTGTACAACATCAACGACGAACTGATGGTCATGGTGGCCACCGACCGTATTTCGGCATTCGACGTGATCCTGCCCAAAGGAATCCCCTTCAAAGGGCAAGTGCTGAACCAGATTGCAGCCACTTTCCTCGATGCCACGAGCGACATCGTACCCAACTGGAAGCTGGCCACTCCGGACCCGATGGTGACCGTGGGACTGAAATGCGAAGGTTTCCGCGTGGAAATGATTATCCGTGGGTATTTGACCGGCTCCGCATGGCGTGAGTATCAAAACGGTTGCCGCGAACTCTGCGGCGTGAAGTTGCCCGAAGGCATGAAAGAAAACCAGAAGTTCCCCACCCCGATCATCACTCCTACCACGAAAGCCGATGCCGGACACGATGAAAACATATCTAAGGAAGAAATCATCGCCCAAGGACTCGTGAGCAAGGAAGACTACGAACTGATGGAAAAATATACCTACGCCCTCTTCGCCCGTGGCACGGAAATGGCTGCGGAAAAGGGACTGATATTGGTGGATACCAAGTATGAGTTCGGCAAGAAAGACGGTAAAGTCTATCTCATCGACGAAATCCATACGCCCGACTCCAGCCGTTACTTCTACGCAGACGGGTACCAGGAAAAGTTTGAAAAAGGCGAACCCCAGAAGCAACTTTCCAAGGAATTCGTACGCCAATGGCTCATCGACCACAACTTCATGGGCAAGGAAGGCCAGCAAGTGCCGGAGATGACGGACGAATACGTAAACAGCGTGTCCGACCGCTATATCGAGCTGTACGAGCATATCGTGGGACAGAAGTTCAACAAAGCCGACAACCATGACGATTTGGCCGCACGTATCGAAAAGAACGTCACCGAATACTTGAACCAGAAATAAGAACCGAGGCGTGTACGAACAAGAAAAGATAAAGCCCTACAAGGACGAAGGCCATAAGCGTGAACAAGTGGAACGCATGTTCGACCGCATCGCCCACTCCTACGACCGGTTGAACCATTTCCTTTCATGGGGTATCGACAAGAGTTGGCGGCGCACGGCCGTCGACTCTTTGTCGCCCTTTCATCCCCGCCGAATCTTAGATGTCGCTACGGGGACAGGCGATTTTGCCATTTTGTCTGCCCGGAGGCTTTCTCCGCAATCCATTACGGGAGTAGACATTTCCGAAGGCATGATGCAGATAGGACGGCAAAAAGTGAAAGCGTTGCATTTGGACGGAATCATCCGCTTCCAGCATGAGGACTGTGAAGCGTTGTCTTTTGCCGACGACACGTTCGATGCCGTGACCGTAGCCTATGGCGTACGCAATTTCGAACATCTGGACCAAGGACTACGGGAAATGTGCAGGGTGCTGAAACCGGGCGGACATCTGTTAATCATTGAACTGAGTTCTCCCCACCGTTTCCCCATGAAACAACTTTTCTCTGTTTACGCCAAAATCGTCATGCCGCTGATTGGCCGGTTGGTTTCCAAGGATCATAGTGCCTACTCTTACCTACCGGCCACGATGGCCGCTTTCCCGCAGGGAGAGGTCATGCAGGGCATACTCCGGAAAGCCGGTTTCGGCGACGTGCGTTTCAAACGTTTTACTTTCGGCATCAGCACGATGTATCTTGCCACCAAATAAGCATTCACATCATGGATAAATACGGTTTAGTCGGCTATCCTTTAGGACATTCGTTCTCGCGTGACTTTTTCAATGAAAAATTCAAGAACGAAGGGATTGACGCCGAATATATCAATTTTGAGATTCCCTCTATCGAACGCTTTCCGGAAATCATTACGGAAAACGCAAATCTGTGCGGACTCAACGTGACCATTCCCTACAAAGAAAAAATCATTCCTTACATGAATGAGTTGAGCGAGGAAGCCCGCCATATCGGCGCCGTCAACGTCGTACGAATCGGGATGCGGAAAGGAAAACCGTATCTGAAGGGTTTCAACTCGGATGTCATCGGATTCACCCGCTCGATAGAACCGTTATTGGAACCGATACACCGGAAAGCCTTAATATTAGGTACTGGAGGGGCTTCTAAAGCTGTCCGCTACGGACTTCACCGCTTGGGCATCGAAACCCGCTTTGTCAGCCGTAACCCGAAAGAGGATTCGCTGACATACCCACAACTCACACCGGAAATCATGGACGAATATAAAGTGATTGTAAACTGTACCCCGGTAGGGATGTATCCTCATACGGAAGAGTGTCCGGCACTCCCTTATACGGCCATCGGACGCAACCACCTGTTGTACGATTTGGTTTACAATCCGGAAGAAACCCTCTTTCTCAGAAAAGGACGGGAACAAGGGGCTATCACCAAAAACGGTTTGGAGATGCTGATTCTCCAAGCATACGCCGGATGGGAATTCTGGCATAGCGAAGACTGACGATATGCACAAGGAAAAGAACAAGTTCAAACGGATTCTCTGGATCGTGCTCACCCTATTAGTACTCACACTGACGGGGAGCACGCTATACCTGCAATGGTATGCGTTGGAGGCCGGTGGCAACGAACGGGGAAAAGATCTCGAAACGTCATACGCTTTCATGTATGAGCACTACCCTTTCCTTTCGCACTGGGTAGACAGCCTGCAACGGGAAAACGCCTTGCGGGATACGTTTATCCTTGCCGAAGACGGGGTAAGGCTGCACGCCCTTTACCTTTATGCAGACACCCTGACGGCTCATACAGCCGTAGCCGTGCACGGTTATACCGACAATGCCGTGCGCATGCTGCACATCGCTTACTTATACAATCACGACCTGCATTACAACGTATTGCTCCCCGACCTCCGCTTTGCCGGACAGAGCGAAGGCGACCACATCCAAATGGGATGGAAAGACCGTCTCGACGTGTTACGCTGGATGGAAGTGGCCAACGAACTGTTTGCTCCGGAAGGTTCCCAGACTCGCATGGTGGTACACGGCATCTCCATGGGAGCGGCTACGACCGTATGCGTGAGCGGCGAACCCCAACCGCCTTTCGTGAACTGCTTTGTGGAAGACTGCGGTTATACCAGCGTGTGGGATGAATACGCAGGAGAACTGAAAAACCAGTTCGGCCTGCCCGCTTTTCCCTTGCTCCATCTGGCCAGTTGGGCTACACGCCTGCGTTACGGTTGGGATTTCCGGGAAGCCTCGCCACTGGAGCAAGTAAAAAAATGCCGGCTTCCCATGTTGTTCATTCACGGTACGGAAGACACGTTCGTACCGACTTGGATGGGCGACAGCCTGTATGCCGCCAAAACGGGCATCAAAGAGCTGTGGCACGTAGAAGGCGCGACACATGCCGATTCTTATCTAAAATATGCTAAAGAATATACAGAAATCGTCAAAAGTTTCGTCGAACGATATAATATTCCAAAAGATATGAATAACTTGCCAAGTCAGTAAACAAAGTGTGTCATGAAGAAAGCTTTTTGTCTGTTCCTCTTATTCTTTGTATGCCGGAGCGTACAACTCCTGTATGCCGGTACGTATACGGTGGACAACCTGCCTATGGTTTATTTGCAGGACAAGACCAAACATGTGGTCAATCCCGATGGAATCCTTTCCGCACAGACCGTACAGCAAATGGACAGCCTCCTATATCGGTTGGAAACGGAGAAGGGCGTACAGTCCGTGGTAGCCGTGGTGGAACGTGTCGAAGGAGGAGAATGCTACGATTTCGCCATTACACTGGGTAACAAACTCGGGGTGGGCAACCGGCAAAACACGGGTCTCATCATCTTGCTTTCCACACAAGACCGCTGTTACCAGATATTAACCGGAGAAGGTTTGGAGGGCACGCTGCCCGATGCCATCTGCCGCCGGATAGAAAACCGGCGAATGGTGCCTTACCTGAAAACAGGAGACTGGGATACCGCCATGCTGCAAACAGTGTCTGCCGTCTGTAGTGTAATCCATGGCGACGACAGTCTGCTCCACGACGGGTCGGGGCAACCGACCGGCACAAAGGGATATGGCTTGATGTGGCTTGCCTTGGCCATTGTCACGGGCGGGTTCCTGATTTCCATTTATTCCAACCGCAAACGGAACACATGTCCCCGATGCGGACATAGCCCCATGCACCGCACGAATTCTCAGGTCCGGGTTGACCGGTTCCAAGGCATAGAACATCACACAGTCTATTACCGCTGCCCGAAATGCGGGCATACCGTATCCCGTTCCCATGACGAACCGTTCGACAACGGCACCGGCTTTGGCGGTTTCCCTCCCGTGGCAGGACCGTTCCATCGCGGGTTCGGAGGCGGAGGTTTCGGAGGCGGTTTCAGCGGCGGAAGCTTCGGGGGAGGCAGTTTCGGAGGCGGAGGATCCGGTGGCAAGTTCTGACCGACACACAGATTTCGAATCAAACACCTATTTATATATAAGGAAGACAATGAAAACAAAGAAATGGATGACCGCCGCCATAGCCATGGTGTGCATGGTTCTTTTGAACAGCTGTTCATACAACAAGATGGTAGAGAAAGACGAAGCAGTGTCTACAGCCTGGAGTAACGTGGAAACGCAATACCAACGCCGGGCCGACCTGATTCCGAACCTGGTGAGTACCGTAAAAGGCTATGCCACGCACGAGAGCAGCACGTTGGAAGCCGTAGTAGCCGCCCGTAGCAAAGCTACGCAAATCACCGTGGACCCGGCGAACCTGACCGCAGAAAAGTTGGCCGAATATCAGAAAGCCCAAGGTGCCGTAAGTTCCGCCCTCGGAAAGCTGTTGGCCGTGACGGAAAACTATCCGCAACTCCGTGCCAACGAGAATTTCTCGGAACTGCAAGCCCAGTTGGAAGGTACGGAAAACCGCATCACCGAAGCCCGTAAACGTTACAATGAGGCCGTACAAGACTACAACGTCCTGATACGCAAGTTTCCCAACAACTTATTCGCCGGGATGTTCGGATTCAGCAAAAAGGAAAAGTTCGAGGCATCCTCCGGTGCATCGGAAGCCCCGAAAGTAGAGTTTTAATGACAGACAATCATTCAAAAACATATAGTGATATGAGTAACCAACGTTACATGATGCGCGGCGTGTCGGCAGCCAAAGAGGACGTACACAACGCCATCAAGAACATCGATAAGGGTATCTTCCCGCAGGCATTCTGCAAGATTATCCCCGACATTCTGGGCGGCGACCCGGAATACTGCAACATCATGCACGCCGACGGAGCCGGCACGAAATCTTCGTTGGCCTACGCGTACTGGAAAGAAACGGGCGACTTGTCCGTATGGAAAGGCATTGCGCAAGACGCGCTCATCATGAACACGGACGATTTGCTTTGTGTGGGTGCCGTAGACAACATTTTAGTGTCGTCCACCATCGGACGCAACAAAATGCTCATCCCGGGCGAAGTCATCAGTGCCATCATCAACGGTACGGACGAACTGCTGTCCGAGATGCGCAAGATGGGCATCGGCATCTATGCCACGGGCGGCGAGACAGCCGACGTGGGCGACTTGGTGCGCACCATCATCGTGGACTCCACCGTGACATGCCGCATGAAACGTAGCGATGTCATCGACAACGCCAATATCCGTCCGGGAGATGTCATCGTGGGACTGAGCAGTTGCGGACAGGCCACCTACGAGAAGGAATACAACGGCGGTATGGGCAGCAACGGGCTGACCAGTGCACGCCACGACGTGTTTGCCAAGTATCTGGCCGAAAAATATCCCGAAACCTACGACAAGTCCGTTCCGGAAGAGTTGGTCTACAGCGGCAGTTACCGGCTGACCGACCCGGTGGAGGGTGCTCCGGTCAATGCCGGCAAGCTCGTCTTGTCCCCCACCCGTACATACGCTCCGGTGGTGAAGAAGATGCTGGACGAGATGCGTGCGGATATCCACGGCATGGTACACTGCACAGGCGGTGCGCAGACCAAGGTGCTCCACTTCGTAGGTGAGAATTGCAGGGTGATCAAAGACAACATGTTCCCCGTGCCTCCTTTGTTCAAGGCGATTGCCAAGGAAAGCGGTACGGACTGGAGTGAAATGTACAAGGTGTTCAATATGGGGCATCGCCTCGAAGTCTACCTTGCTCCCGAGCACGCCGAACAAGTCATCGCCATCGCCAAGAGTTTCAACATCGACGCGCAAATCGTCGGACACATCGAAGAAGGACCGCGTTCGCTGACCATCAAGAGTGAATTCGGTGAATTCAACTACTAAGAAAAGGGAGCTTCATTTCCTTTTCCCCCTGCCTAATCCGGACAAGCCACCCGCTTGCCCGGATTTTTGTCCGCAAGCAACCGCGCTAAAGAATAGCCAGACAAACACAACCGACAAATCCCATGTCATGGTTTCCCCGTCCCGTAAGACGGCAAACCACAAAACCGGCCGCCCGTTCCCCGCGCTTGGGAAAGGACGGCCGGTTGCTTTTTCCGGAAATAGAAAGCGGCATCAATTCACTTTCCTGAAAGTCTGTTTCTCGTATCCTTCGGACACCTCGTCTATATCATTGTATTCTATCACCAACTGGGTCGCACTGAGAGATTTTACGGTGCATTCGTCTTCATCGCCATACCCATAATCAAAGACGATTTTGTTTCCATTCACGGCGTAACCGATTGCCATGTTCTTCCTGCCGTCCCAATCGTACGTGTTACACGAACCGCCTGCAACAAATTCGATGCGGGCATAGTCGAATTCGTCATAATTCTCCGAGGTCGCGTCAAACGCCCATTGTTCCACATCCGGCCGTTTACTTTTTCCCACCCCTCGACATGTGTCACCTGCCACGTTCCGTAGAGACTTTCCTTATTACCGATACCGCTATTTTCATCGTCGTCGTCGTCCGAGCAAGCGGAGAAGCTCATGTTCAGCAGCACGGCCATCAGTGCCATGCCGATTAATCTAAGTGTTTTCATATTCCTTTTCCTTTAAAATATTGGTTTATTAAGTTATTTGGTAGTCCAAAGAGCCGGAAGGAGACAATAAAAAAACGTGGACTCTCAACTTCGTCTACGCACTCTGCCGGTATTGGGGATAACCTTTTGCTGCAATATACGAGTAAAAGCCCACGCCTGAGGCGTGAGCATCAACTTTTACTCTTTGCAGCATTCATCAAATTCCCCAATTTTCAGAGTGCAAGAATACAAAGCTAACGCTTCTTTATCTTAGTGTCTTTTTTCTGTCCTGTTACATAGGCATATTTACTACGGGTTTGACAACTGCAAAAATAGGCAATTTCTACGATATACATGCCTTCGTCTGCTTTTTCTTTACGCCTCCGGCGGAAAAATCCGTGTCCCCACGCCCCGATTTTGTTCAATGCGTAAAAAATAAGATTCATTCCGTACAAAATCGCGTTTACGTATTGAACGGCATGTTTTTATCCCTTAATTTTGAAGCATTGCGGAAACAGAAGAGAAACGCACACCTGAAAGGAATAGTTCGATAAAACATAAAAACCAACCATTATGAGAACAACTACTTTATTCACCCTTGCCACATGCCTGGCATTTACAGGCATACGCCCCATCGCGGGACAAGAACTTACGCCTCTGGATAGAACCCCGCCTACCCTGAAGAGCATGTATTATGATGTGAACGGGGACGGAAAGATGGAATATCTCAGCACAGAAAACAACAAGGAACGCTTCACTGCATGGTTTGCCTTGGACGGCACGGTGGTAGAGCGCGTGGCAAATGATGTGCTCACCATCGACCATATCTTCGAACTGAACGGAGATGGCAAACCGGACTTCATCGCTTCCAACGGCAACGACACGAAGATGTACCTGAGCCAACCAGACGGAAGCTACAAAGCCACAAACAGCCCATTCTTAGGCGACCAACCCACCCAAGCAGACTTCAACCGGGACGGACGCACGGACTTGGTATTCTTTAAACTGATACAAAGTTGGCCTACCCTTTACGCCCCGTATGTCTTGTTGCAGACGGTGGACAGACTCCAAGAAAAACCTCTCCCCCTCGTCACGGACGCCGCCGAGTTGGAAGGCATGGACTACAGTAGCGGAGGAAGCGGCATGTTCCGCGTGGACAACACCGTATTCAGCGGCGCGTGGATTCCCGAGCGCGGCACGTCATACGCCCAAGAAAGCGACCGCATGCAAGCCTTGGATTTGAACGCCGACGGCTACCCCGACCTCTTCTCACCCAACGGCACGGGATTCATCTCACTGCCGGACGGACGTTACTACACAGCTTCCATGGGCACGTCGGTCACGGCCTGCGAAGTGAACGGCGATGGCCTGACGGATTACGTGCTCTTCGATGCAAGCACGGGCGACGTGAACCTGATGCGCAGTACACCCACAGGGTATGAAACGGAACGCCTCACCAACAACTCCAACCTCACGGATGTGCAGGTTTGCGACCTGGACGGCGACGGCCACCAAGACCTTCTACTCACCATCGACAAGACCAAACAGACCACCTACGCCTTCATCATCTTCCTGCGCAACCAAGGCAACGGCACATTCAAAAAGTCGGAACAAGGAATGGAGGGCGAATACACCTTTCACGAGGTGGTATATCTTGACGGAAAACCGGGACTGACGGCAGTGAAAAAATTCATAAACTCCCAAGGGTACCAACAATATGACTTCTACTTATTCCAATGGGACGCGAACTTCAACCTGAACGAGACCATGCTCCTTCCGGAAGGCTACATGCTATCCAATCCGGAGAATCCGTTCGTCGCCGATTTGAACGGGGACGGGAAACTCGATTTCCTCGTCACCCCCAACAATATGGAGCATTACCTCTGCACACCGGAAAACGCCCGGCCTGCCACGGTGGCCGCCCCGGAAGCCCCGACTTACGCTGTGGATGCAGCCACAGGATTACTTCGGGTGGAATGGAAAGCCCCTTCGCAAGAACCGGGCCTTACGTATGAAGTGCGGGTGGGCACAGCACCGGGACGCGGCGACATCCTGCAAGCGCAATCCAATGCCGACGGCAGCCGCCGCTCTTTTTCGGACGGCAACGCCGGCACTGCCACCTACATGATGCTCAATGCCGGGACATGGCCGGAAGGGACTTACCACATCGCCGTGCAGGCCATCACCCCGAACGGCATCGGTAGCGCGTGGAGCGAAGAGACCTCGTTCGAGAACCATCTGGTCAGCCCGGCCTTCACGGCTTCGGTCAACGAACTGAGCACGGCGGACACCTTGCATATCGCACCGATTTACGCCCGTGAAGGCGCAAACTACCAATACAACCTGCAGCCCGACGGACGCATCGTCAGCCAAAACACAGACGGGTCGGCCGACATCGTGTTCGAAAGCTACGGACAGAAAAACGTCACCCTCTCGCTCGACGGGCACACGTTCACGCAGGGCGTACGGGTACTCCCGTTCCGTACGGAAACCGGCGAAGACGGCTACAGCGGCAGCGTGTTCGACCTCAACCAAGACGGATGGGCGGAAGGATTCACCCAAAGGTTCTACACCAACACGCAAGGCACATTCAAGGAACTGATGAAATCGTTCAACACCGACTTGGACATCAGCCACGGCGGCTACGTGGTCGACTTCAACCGGGACGGACTGCCCGACATCTACGGCAACTACCTGAAAGAGAACAACCAACAAAAAAGATTCCTGCTGAACGACGGCAACATGGATTTCCACGCATACGAAGGGGAGATTTGCCTCAACACGCCCAGCAACCCGATAGGAGAACACGATTACCTTACGCCCATCGGCGACATGGACAACGACGGACGGGTGGATTTTGCAGACGGAACCCTGATGTACAAGAACACCGCAAACGGCACGTGGGAAGAGAAACGGTTGTTCGAAGGAGAGGAATATATCGAGCCTGTCGCCGTGGCCGACTTCAACCGCGACGGTTATCTGGACATCGTGGCTGCATACCGTTGGGACCGGGGCACACCCATCTATCGCCAACGGCTCTACCTGAACCAAGGCGGATGGAAGTTCGAGGCACGCGAGCTGCCCGCACAAAACAGTTCGTTAACACTTGTCGGCATCGCCGACGTGAACGGGGACGGGCGTCCCGACCTGATTTATGAGGACTACAAAGAAAAACGATATTATGCCAATCTATGTGATGCAGAATTCAGTTTTGTAGAACGCATCGCCCTGCCGGGGAAACCGTCCGTAGACCTGAACCACGACGGCCTACCCGAATATGCATCGGGCACCAATGCTGACAGCCTCATTTTCCAAGACAAAAACGGGAAGCTGACCTACGTGGAGAATATAGAAAGCTTCAGTTCTTCACTCGAACTCATCCCCGGTAATATCAGTTCGGCATCGCCTGCCGGCCCTTATCTCGACGTGGACGGCGACGGCACGCCCGACTACGATGCCAACCTCCGCATCCGTTCCTCGTTCAAGAACACCGCGCCCACCGTGCCGCAAAACGTCTACGCCAGCCAAACGACGGACGGACTGACGATATATTGGGACGGGGCTACGGACAAGGAAACACCCTCGCACAGCCTGCGCTACAACCTGAGCGTGAAGAAGAAAGGCGCATCGGGCGAAGGGGCTTATGTCATCTCACCCCTGAACCTGACCGACAACAAGGCACAGACGGGCGAACCGGGCTATGTGCATTACCGCACGGCCACGCGCTTCACCATCCCCACCACGGCCCTGGAAGCCGAACAGACGTATGAAATACAAGTGCAGGCGGTGGACGCGTGGAACGCCCACTCGGACTTCTCGCCCGTCTACGAGTACACGGCGCAGGCCGTATCGCTCCTGAGCCTGCCGGGCAAAGGACGCGTGAGCTGGCCCATCCCGTTCGAGACCACCATCTTGGGTAGTCCGCAAATCGACACCGACGGAGGCGTGATAGACGGGAACACCATCAAATGGAACACATCCGGACTGAAGACCGTCACCCTGACCGTGGACGACATCGTGAGCCGTGCGCAAATCGAAATTCTCGACCTGCCGGGCATGGCCATCGACCTGCCACAGCAAGTCCTGGCCGGCACTCCCGTACAGGCCACCCTGCCGGAACACTTGCTCTCGTCCGAGGTCGCCTTTGAAATCCTGCGCGACGAAGGCGTAGCATTCATCCACGAAGAGGAACAGGCCGAAGCCACGTTCATCTTCCCGGAAAGGGACGGTTCCTACGACCTGAACGTGAAAGCCACCGATGACGTGTTCGGTCAAATATACCAAAGCACCCGGGTGGAAGTGACAGGCAGCGGCTTTGCGCCCGTCATCGGACAAATAGGCACCGACGAGGCTACCGGATGCAACCGTATCAGTTGGAGCATCCCCACGGAACTGCCTGCGCCCCTGCAACCGGGGACGGTACGCATCTACCGCGAGACGGCCGTGAGCGACCGTTACGAACTGTTGGGCGAAGTCCCGCTAACGGACGGAAGCTATGTGGACGAGACCTCTACTCCGGCCTTGCTCTCGCAGCGTTACTTTATCACGATGGCCACGAACTACGGCGGCGAGAGCCGGAACAGCGCGGTGCATGCCAACGCCCACCTGATGGTGAACCGCGCCATGGGGCACGACATCAACCTGAGCTGGACTCCATACGAAGGACGCGACGTGATGCAATACGTGATATTGAGCGGCCCGTCGCCCGACCGGCTCACCGAACTGGCCGCCGTGTCCGGCCATACCCTGAGCTACACCCACGCGCGGACTTCGGACGAAGCCACATACTACGCCTTGGCCGTACGCTTCGACGTGCCGCAGAAACGGGCTTCGGCGGATGATGCCCGCAACCGGTCCAACGTGGTTTGCTCTGCCGACGCCTTTGACGTCACCATGGGCCAGAGCGTGGTCATCACTTCGCAAGAGACAGAATTGAAATTAGACCAAGAACAACCGCAACTGCACCTGCAAGCGGTCGTACTGCCGATGAGCACCACGCTCAAACGCGTACAATGGAGCGTCGTGGAGGGTGAAACATTAGCCACCGTCGCACAAGACGGCACCGTAAACCTGAAAGACAATGCCACGGGCGGCCAAGTGACGGTGGAAGCCGCAGCCACAGACGGTTCCGGCATCCGCGAGACCGTAACCCTCACCGCAGCCCCCTACACCGACATCGCTCCGGTGGAGGCAGAAGAGGTACGCATCTACGCGACCGGCGGCATCATCCGCATCGAAGGCATACGCTCCGCCACGACCTTGCGACTTTACAACCTGCAAGGCACGTTGCTCCACCAGAGCGAAGCCTCGGGCGGCACGCAAATTTCCACTTCCGGCCTCCGGGGCGTCTACATCCTGCAAGCCGGACGCAAGACACAAAAACTGATGTTACGATAAACCCATGTTTCGGAAGAGAGGGGGCAGTCCGGTTTCCGGGCGTTTGCCCCCTCTCGTTTTTTATTCTCCACCCAAAGAGTTGACAAAAAGTATCATTCCATGTCCAAAAGCTACCATAAAGTCAGTTTTTTCTTGTTTTTCGCAAGGCTATTTCTGAAGAAAAGCACAAACGGGAACCGTTTTCGTTAATGTAAATTAAAGTTTTATAGGGATTTTAACGCCAAAATACCCTTATCGGGGCTTCACCTTCAAGAGAATAATTTTTCAATCTCAAGAAGAAACACTTTTTTTCTCCGCATGTCGTGCCGACTTTCTCCACAAAACGTCTCGAAAACACCCTGAAATCCTCCATCCGAACACCTGAAAACCGCACCGGAAAATCTATTTGGACACTCCCGACGGACAAAATCCGGCTGTCATTCCGTACACTTCCACCCTCCTCACGCTTACTCCGTCCCAAAAGCCATGCGCGGAAAATACCGTTTGGCCGACAAGAAGAAAGCCGGAAAGCTTCTCCACATTACATTTTGTCCGACGTGGACTTCGCGAGAAACCCGCATTTCTCCCCCACCGCCACGACACGGACAAAAAACGCAGCCATGCACATCCGGATTTGTCAAATTGACAAAGTGGAACATTCCCCTTCATGTCTTCACAAAAAAACAAACATTCCCTTGGTTTTCAATTCTTTTTTGTAACTTTGCCTTGATTACTGTCAAAAGCGAGAAATATGGCAAGATTCATCAATCCCTTTACCGATGTCGGTTTTAAGCGCATCTTCGGGCAAGCCATCCACAAAGAATTGTTGATAGACTTCCTGAACGACTTGTTAGTAGGAGAAAAGCGGATAACGGACATCACATTCTTGGACAAAGAGCTGTTGCCGGACTTTTCCGGCGACCGAGGTGTCATCTATGACATATATTGCACGAATGAAGACGGTGAACAATTCATCGTGGAAATGCAAAACCGTGAACAGACCTTTTTCCGTGAACGGGCTTTGTACTACCTCTCGCAGGCCATCGCCCGGCAAGGAGAACGGGGTACCGAATGGAAATTCAACCTGAAAGCCGTGTATGGCATCTTCTTCATGAGTTTCCACCTGTCCCACTCGCCCGGCAAATTCCGCACGGACATCGTCTTGTCCGACCGGGATACGAACGAAGTGTTCTCCGACAAGCTCCGTTTCATTTTCCTGCAGCTCCCCTGCTTCACCAAGGAAGAAGATGAATGCCAAACTGATTTTGAACGTTGGATTTATGTACTGAAAAATATGGAAACATTTCAAAGACTCCCATTCAAAGCCCGTAAATCGGTGTTTGAAAAACTGGAACAAATCGTAGACATCGCTTCGCTCAGCAAAGAGGATCGCATGAAATATGACGAAAGCATCAAGGTGTACCGCGACCACCTTGCCGTGCTCGACTTCGCCAAGCAAGAAGGATTGGAACTGGGAATGCGGCAAGGAATGGTTAAAGGAATAGAACAAGGAATGGCCAAAGGAATAGCCAAAGGTATCGAACAAGGTAAAAACGAAGGGGAAATGAATGAACGCCTTAAGAATGCACGACGCATGAAAACCAAAGGATATCCCATCGACGATATTGCCGACATCACCGGCTTGAGCACGGAAGAAATCAATTCGTTATAAAATCCTTTTCGGCTTCGTCCTCCTATTATATTGTCGCGGCCTTTTACGTCCTTTCATTTTTTCTCCGTATCTTTGCAGCCGGAAACTTGATATTATGGCAGAAAACAATTCTATATTAGACAAATTGGAGGGGCTGGTAAGCCGCTACGAGGAGGTGGGCACTTTGATTACCGACCCGAATGTAATCAGCGACCAAAAACGCTACGTAAAGCTGACTAAAGAATACAAGGACTTGGGTGACATCATGAAAGCCCGCAAAGAATATATGGACAGCCTGCAAACGTTGCAAGACGCCAAGGAGATGTTGGCCACCGAAGACGACCCGGAAATGAAGGAGATGGCACGCGAAGAAATGGCAGCCGCCGAAAAACATATCCCCGAAATGGAGGAACGCATCAAATTGCTCCTCGTCCCGGCCGACCCGGAAGACGACAAAAACGTCATTATGGAAATACGGGGAGGAACGGGAGGAGACGAAGCCGCACTGTTCGCAGGCGACTTGTTCCGCATGTACACCAAATATTGCGAAATGAAAGGCTGGAAGATAGCTATCTCCAGTTTTACGGAAGGAGCTGCGGGCGGCTTTAAAGAAATCATCTTCAGCGTAACGGGAGAAAAGGTATACGGCACGCTGAAATACGAATCGGGCGTACATCGCGTACAACGCGTACCGGCTACGGAAACACAAGGCCGCGTACATACTTCGGCCGCAACGGTGGCCGTACTGCCCGAAGCCCAAGAATTCGACGTGGAAATCAACGAAGGCGAAATCAAATGGGACACTTTCCGTTCCAGCGGCGCAGGCGGACAAAACGTGAACAAGGTGGAATCCGGCGTACGTGCACGTTATCTGTGGAAAAACCCCAATACGGGAGAGACCGAGGAAATCCTGATAGAATGTACTGAAACGCGTGACCAACCCAAGAACAAGGAAAGAGCTTTGGCACGTCTGCGCACGTTCATCTACGACAAAGAACACCAGAAATATATCGACGACATTGCCAACCGCAGGAAGACAATGGTGTCCACCGGTGACCGTTCGGCCAAAATCCGTACGTACAACTATCCGCAAAGCCGTATTACCGACCACCGCATCGGCTATAACATGCAGAACCTGCCTTCGTTCATGGACGGCAACATACAAGACTGCATCGACCAACTGACCGTAGCGGAAAATGCCGAACGGATGAAAGAAAGCGAGCTCTAAACAAAAAAGACATGAAAAAGTTTTTCACCCGGCAGATTATCATAAAAAGCGTCGAGCAATGCTTGAAACGTTTTCCGGTCACGGTTGGCTTTACAGTATCGCTCGCTGTTTTCTTATTAGTAGTATGCTGGGGGAAAGACGAGTTGTTCACGGAACGTCAGACTTTCACCATTAATTATTATCTGACTGTAGGAAGTTTGCTCTCTCTCTCCCTTCGCTTATGGGGAGAGGAAGTGAAACGTAAACGTATCGTATACATCGCCAACGCGCTACTCCATCTGCTCCTATTAGCGGACACCGGATACTTGTACCTATTGCCGGAAGACTTTCCTTTCTTGGAAACAGGGCTTGCCCACGGTTCCGCCCTGACGGCTTTGGGGTTAAGTATCTTCACACTTCCTTTTTTCCGTGAAAAAGACGATATCGCCTCATGGAATTTCACCCTGCAACTGGTATCTCATGCCGTTACCTCATGGATAATCGGCGGTATCATGTGCGGCGGTCTCTGCCTGCTGACAGCATCCTTCTCCGGCTTATTCGGTTGGGAAGTAAATAGCAACTTCTATACCACATGGCTCATTGTGTTTTGCCTGACCTTACCCTCATTGCTGTTTTTAGGGCAAATCCCGGCCGGAGAAGCCAAACACGACCGTACCGGTCATACTTCTGCATTCCTCAGCAAAGTGATCCGCTATCTGTTCCTTCCGTTATTGGGATGTTACTTATTGGTACTTTATGTCTACGCATTGAAGATTCTCGTCCAATGGCAATTACCGGACGGATGGGTTTCCTGGTTAGTCATCGCACTGACTGCGGGTTGCATCGGAGTAGAATTCTGCATGTACCCTTCTCTCCGCCAAGGACTTTCACGTTTCGAGCAATGTGTGGCGCGTGGGTTGCCCATCGCCATCCTGCCCCTGTTAGTACTGATGACTATCGGCATCGCCAGACGATTCAACGATTACGGCATCACGCTCAACCGCTTGTACCTTCTGACTCTGAACATCTGGTTTTACATAGTCTGTATCGGCTTATTCGTTCTACGGGCACGGCGCATTCAATGGATTGCCGTGTCGTTTGCCGGCATCTTTCTGCTCACATCCGTACTTCCGGTAAATTATGCCCGACTCACCCACCGTTACATGTTCCAAGCCTTATCGATCCAAATCCAAACATCATATAAAGGGGAACTCCCCATGGACGAAGAGCAATATCTGGACTGGCTGGCATCGCTTCCGCGAGAAACAGCCCGGCTTACTAACAGCCGTCTCAAAATACTGGATTATACTTTCAAAGACAAAGAAATTCATCGTCTTGTCGCTCCCGACATCAATTATTGGGAAGCGGAGAAATGTATTAAAGAAAACTCCGAAGCGCATTTCAGTCAAAAGAAAAATGGTACGGAAGTCATAGCAAAAGGGACATACCTCCATTTTGAGGCGTTATCGCCATCTTCTGTCAAAATGGAATTAAACACCGGATATTCGGAACTGGTCGCATATCATAAGAGCGAAGACTCCATCCCTTGCAAATATTGGAAAGAAGAAGTCATGCCCATAGAACTTACCGACGGGCATCAAGTGATAGACACGATATACGTCCAGCCGTCCGACATCCGGAAATGGAGTGCCATGGATACGATTCCTCCACAAAAGTTCATCGGCAGGCAAAAAGACAATCTTTTTATCCTCACCGGCTTCTCACTATCCGGATATGCAGGAGACAAGAACCTGAACTTTACTTATTCCGGTTATTATTTTATTCAAAAGAAAACGAACTAAAAAACATATACGACATGAACAAACAAGAGCTTTTTGAGAACATCAAACGGAAAGAATCTTTCCTGTGTGTGGGATTGGACACTGACATTCAGAAAATCCCCTCGCACCTGCTAAAGGAAGAAGACCCCGTTTTCGCCTTCAACAAAGCTATCATCGATGCTACCGCACCTTATTGTATCGCTTACAAGCCGAATCTGGCATTTTATGAAAGCATGGGCGTAAAAGGCTGGCTCGCATTTGAAAAGACGATCCAATACCTGAACAAGAACTACCCCGACCAGTTCATCATCGCGGATGCCAAACGGGGAGATATCGGTAATACCTCGGCGATGTACGCCCGTACTTTCTTCGAGGAAATGCAACTCGATGCCCTGACGGTAGCTCCCTACATGGGCGAAGACAGCGTAACCCCGTTTTTAGGTTATGAAAACAAATGGGTCATTCTTCTGGCTCTGACCAGTAACAAAGGCTCGCATGACTTCCAGTTGACCACCGATACAGAGGGCGAACGCCTGTTTGAAAAGGTCCTGCGGAAAAGTCAGGAATGGGGCAACGACCGGAACATGATGTATGTAGTGGGTGCCACCCAAGGACGCATGTTTGAAGACATCCGCAAAATCGTCCCCAACCACTTCCTGCTCGTACCGGGCATCGGTGCACAAGGAGGCTCATTGGAAGAAGTCTGCCAATACGGCATGAACAGCACTTGCGGCTTGATAGTCAACAGCAGCCGGGCCATCATTTATGCCGATTCCACAGAAAGCTTCTCTGTCGTAGCCGGTGAAAAGGCACGTGAAGTGCAACAACAAATGGCAGTGCAATTAAAAAAGCTATAAGCACAGAGCAACCATGTTTTATATTTGACAGCCGTCTGGGAATCCAAATCCGGACGGCTGATTTTTATAAGTCTCCATCCATATTTACACACCCTTTCCTACACGTCTTGGCTACGGGGAAAGGTAGCTTAAATCAGGCTTGCCGTTTATTTTATTATCTCAAAATATAGTGTAATTCGATTTTTTTTGCGAAATTTGCAAAATTAGTAATGACAATAACTAAAGACCATGGAATTTACCGCTAAGCAGATAGCAGAATTCATACAGGGTTCAGTTGAGGGAAATGAAAACGCATCGGTACATACTTTTGCCAAAATAGAGGAAGGTGTACCGGGAGCTATATCGTTTCTGTCCAATCCTAAATACACTCATTATCTCTATGACACACAGTCCAGTATTGTATTAGTGGACCGGAATCTTGAATTAGAAAAAGAACCCCAAGCCACGCTGATTCGTGTGGACAATGCCTACGAGGCCGTAGCCAAATTATTGGCTTTGTATGAGATGAGCAAGCCCAAGAAAAAAGGCATTGATTCATTGGCATATATCGCACCTACGGCTCAAATCGACGAAGACTGTTACATCGCCCCTTTTGCTTATATCGGTGAAAACGTGCATATCGGTAAAGGTACACAAATATACCCTCATACCACCGTGTACGATAATGCTTCGGTTGGCGAAGACTGTGTACTGTATTCCAATGTTTCGGTATATCACGATTGTAAAATCGGCAATCGGGTCATTTTGCATGCAGGCTGTGTAATCGGTGCGGACGGCTTCGGTTTTGCACCGACCGAGAACGGTTACGACAAAATTCCGCAAATCGGTATCGTAACCATAGAAGACGACGTGGAAATCGGTGCCAATACTTGTGTGGATCGTTCTACGATGGGATCTACGTTCGTACGCCGAGGAGTCAAGTTGGATAATCTGGTCCAAATTGCCCATAACGTAGAAGTCGGGGAAAACACGGTGATGTCCGCTCAGGTAGGCGTAGCCGGTTCTACTAAAATCGGGAAATGGTGTATGTTCGGCGGGCAAGTGGGTATTGCAGGACATGCGGTCATCGGCGATGAAGTCAGGTCCGGTGCTCAAGCCGGTATTGCCGGAAGCATACGCAATGGACACATTACCGTACAAGGTTCTCCTGCCATCGAAGCTAAAAATTTTGCACGTTCAAGTGTAGTGTACAAAAAACTACCTGAGATGTATGCGGATGTGAACCATTTGAAAAAAGAAATAGAAGAATTAAAAGAAATACTGAATAAGAAGAAATAAAGAGCTATGCTGAAACAGAAAACATTGCAAGGAAGTTTTTCTTTGTGCGGCAAAGGATTGCATACAGGTCTGAATCTGACCGTTACATTCAATCCTGCTCCCGAAAACCACGGATATAAAATACAACGAATCGACCTGGACGGGCGTCCCATTATTGACGCCGTAGCCGAAAATGTGGTAGAAACCACACGCGGCACCGTCTTGGGACGAGGAGAAGCCCGTTGCAGTACAGTAGAACATGCCTTAGCTGCTTTATACGCCATGGGAGTGGACAACTGCCTTTTGCAAGTCAACGGCCCTGAAGTTCCTATTCTGGACGGAAGCGCGGAAATTTACGTGGAGAACATCAAACGTGTAGGCATAGCCGAACAGAACGCAGTCAAAGACTATTATATCATCCGTAAAAAGTTGGAAGTCAAAGATGAGGAAACCGGTTCTTGCATTACAATCCTACCGGATGAGCAGTTCAGCATCACGGCGATGATTTCATTCAATTCCAAAGTTCTTTCCAGCCAATTTGCCACTTTGGACAACATGGAGAATTTCGAATCTGAAATCGCCCCGAGCCGTACTTTCGTTTTTGTCCGTGAAGTAGAACAACTGATGGCCGCCGGTCTTATCAAAGGCGGAGACTTGGACAACGCGATCGTGATTTATGAGAACGAGATGTCCCAAGAGAAACTGGACAAGTTGGCTGACAGTATCGGAGTTCCCCATCACGATGCCACAGAAAAAGGATATTTGAACCACAAACCTCTGGTATGGGAAAATGAACCGGCACGCCACAAACTGCTCGATATTATCGGTGACATGGCATTGATCGGCAAGCCCATCAAAGGGCGTATCATCGCTACCCGTCCCGGACATACTATCAATAATAAGTTTGCCCGCCTGATCCGCAAAGAAATTCGGGCACACGAAATACAGGCTCCAGGCTACGACTGTAACGAACCGCCGGTAATGGATGTCAATCGTATCCGCGAGCTTCTCCCCCACCGTTATCCCATGCAACTTGTGGATAAGGTCATAGAACTCGGGCCTACGACCATCGTAGCCGTTAAAAACGTAACAAGTAACGAACCGTTCTTTACCGGACATTTCCCACAGGAACCGGTCATGCCCGGTGTGCTGCAAATCGAAGCCATGGCTCAAGCAGGCGGTCTTTTAGTGTTGAATTCCGTAGATGAACCGGAACGTTGGAGCACCTACTTCTTACGCATAGACCAAGTGAAATTCCGCCAAAAAGTGGTTCCGGGAGATACCCTCCTTTTCAAAGTAGAACTGTTGGCACCGGTACGTCATGGCATCTCGTCCATGCGCGGTTATGTGTTTGTGGGAGAAAGCATCGTAACCGAAGCCACATTTACTGCACAAATCGTAAAAAACAAGTAAGATAGAATTTATGAGCAAAATAAGTCCTTTGGCTTTCATAGATCCGGAAGCTAAAATCGGTGAAAACTGCGAAATCGGCCCGTTTTGTTTCATTGACAAAAACGTGGAAATAGGCGACAATAACGTGTTGATGAACAGTGTAAGCGTACTATACGGAGCACGTATCGGCAACGGCAATGTCATTTTTCCAGGAGCTGTTATCAGTGCCGTACCTCAAGATTTGAAATTCCAGGGAGAAGACACCACAGCCGAAGTCGGCGATAACAACAAAATCCGTGAGAACGTAACAATCAACCGTGGTACGGCAGCAAAAGGCAAAACCTGCGTAGGCAGTGGTAATTTGCTGATGGAAAGCGTACATGTAGCCCACGACGCTTTTGTAGGAAACGATTGTATCATCGGCAACGGTACCAAACTGGCCGGTGAAATCATCATCGACGACCACGCCATCATCAGTGCCAACGTTCTGATGCACCAATTCTGTCGCGTAGGCGGATATACGATGGTAGGCGGAGGTACACGTTTCAGCCAAGACATTCCACCTTATACTATATGTGCACGCGAGCCGGTTGCCTATTGCGGTCTGAATCTTGTCGGATTACGACGGAGAGGCTTCAGCAACGAACTGATAGAAAACATACATAATGCTTACCGTATTATTTACCAAGGCGGCGTACCTTTGAACGAAGCCTTGCAGAAAGTACGGGAAGAAGTGCCTGCCAGTCCGGAAATAGACTACATCATCGAGTTCATCGAAAACTCCAAAAGAGGATTTGTCCACTAAATATCATAAAAAGCCATGGTATACCGTTTTACCATTATCTCTAATGAAGTAGAAGATTTTATCAGAGAAATCAAAATAGATGCCGAGGCCACCTTTTACGACCTGCATCAGGCCATATTGTCTTCGTGCCACTATGCAGACAATGTGCCTACTTCTTTTTTCATCTGTAACCAAGAGTGGGAACAAGAACAGGAGATTCTGTTGGAAGACATGGGTACAAGCCGCTCGGACGAAGACCTGTTTTTGATGAAAAAGACACGGCTCAACGAACTGTTGGAAGACGAAAAACAACGCATGGTCTATGTTTTCGACCCGTTGGACAACCGCATGTTTTTCATTGAGCTGACTGAAATCAGTTTCGGAAAGACGCAGGAGCAGCCAGTATGCAGCCGAAGCCATGGCGAAGCTCCGCAACAATCCATGGATTTAGAAGAGTTTCTGAATAAGGAGACCACCAAACCCTCGGAAGATTTAAACGAAGATTTCTACGGAAGCGAGAGCTTCGACACGGAAGAATTCGACCCCGAAGGATTCGAAATCAGCGAAGGAAACCCTTATCATTGATTCATGAAGCCCCGACTTGTCGTATTGATAGGGCCTACGGGAGTGGGCAAAACAGAACTCAGCCTTTCGTTGGCTGAGTTTCTTCATACTCCTATTATCAACGCGGATTCACGACAACTATTCCGTGACCTGCCTATCGGAACCGCTGCACCCACCGAAGCTCAACAACAGCGTGTCAGACATTATTTCGTCGGCACACTCGGGCTAACGGACTATTATAGTGCAGCGCAATACGAAACAGACGTACTTCGTTTATTGTACGACCTCTACTCCCAACATCCATACGCCTTACTGACGGGCGGAAGCATGATGTACATCGACGCGGTTTGCAAGGGTATCGACGACATTCCTACCGTAGACGAAGAAACCCGCCGCCTTATGTGGGAAAGATACGAAGAAGTGGGACTGGAACAGCTTTGCAAAGAGCTGAAACTGCTCGACCCGGAATACTACAACCTCGTAGACCACAAAAATCCCAAACGCGTCATTCACGCATTGGAGATATGCTACATGACGGGAAAACCTTATTCAAGTTTCCGCACCAGCCAACCCAAGGCACGTCCGTTTGACATCCTTAAAATCGGATTAAGACGGGAGCGGGAAGAACTATACGAGCGTATCAACCGGCGCGTGGACCAAATGATAACAGACGGACTGGTGGAAGAGGCACGGAAAGTCATCGCCTACAGGCATACCAACGCCCTCAATACCGTAGGATATAAGGAAATATTCAAATACATAGACGGTTCCTGGACTTTGGAAACGGCTGTGGAGAAAATCAAACAAAACACCCGTATTTACTCACGTAAGCAAATGACATGGTTTCGCCGCGACGAAAGCATTCATTGGTTTCATCCGGATGAAACGGAAGCTATAAAAAAACTCATAGAAAAAGAGATTATGCCATAAACTTTTTCTAAATTTGCTCCTATTAAACATCATTCAACCTACATAAGTCAAATCACATGAGTCGCATTCTTCAAAAGACAAGCCATTGGTTGAAAAAGGCCGGAAGGGGATTCACCAACCTCTATCGAGGCCCTTGGTACAAGAAAACCGTAGTATGGATTATCACTTGCGTCCTATCGGTTATTTTACTTCTTATTGCCGTTGACCTCAACTTTCTCTATCTGTTTGGGAAATCACCCGGATTCAAAGACATTGAACATCCGGTCACCAGCGAAGCTTCCGAGATATACAGTGCCGACAGTGTACTTATCGGTCGTTTTTTCAGCGAAAACCGTACGCCGGTCGAGTACGAGGATATCTCTCCCATTATCATCCAGACCCTCATCGATACTGAAGACGAACGTTTTTACCGCCACCATGGCATAGATTTTCAAGGGCTTTTCGCAGCGGTAAAAGACATCGCAAGCGGACGTGCCCGCGGTGCCAGTACCATCACCCAACAACTGGCCAAAAACCTGTTCCGAGTGCGTACACAATACTCTACCGGACTGCTCGGCAAGATTCCTGGGGTGAAAATCCTGGTCATGAAAGCCAAAGAATGGATTGTAGCCGTTAAGTTGGAAATGATATTCAGTAAAGAAGAAATACTCACCATGTATTTCAACACCGTGGACTTCGGCAGTAATTCATTCGGCATCAAGACAGCATGCCGCACCTACTTCAACACGACTCCCGACCAGTTGACTTACGAACAAGCTGCCACATTGGTAGGTTTGCTGAAAGCGACATCCAGCTACAACCCGAAGCTCAATCCCAAGAACAGTACCAAACGGCGCAACGTGGTGCTGACGAACCTATACGACCACGGTCATCTGGTCATTCACGGTCACAAGGCCACTCGTGCACAACTCGATTCTCTCATGGCACTTCCCATGATTGTAAATCCACGAAAGGAAGAAAGCAGCTACGACGGTATCGCCCCCTACTTCCGTGCCGTCTTGCCGGAGTACATCGACATGCTGTGCGAGAAAGGAGCGATAGCCGGCGTAGACGAAGAAAACAAACCGGACCTCTATGCCGACGGGCTAAAGATATACACCACGCTGGATACCCGTATGCAAAAATATGCGGAAGAGGCTGCCATACAACAAATGGAAGTCCTCCAACAACGTTTCAAGCAACATTGGGGCAACACAAACCCGTGGCAAGACGAAAGACACCAGGAAATTCCGAACTTTATCGAGGACTTAGCTAAAAAAACGACAGCATACAAATATCTCGAAACCCGTTTCCCCGACCAGCCGGACTCCATCGCTTACTATCTGAATCTGCCCCACAAGGTCAAGGTGTTCAGTTACGACGGTCTGAAAGAAGAAGAGATGAGCACCATGGACTCCATCCGTTATATGGTCAAATTCCTGCATTGCGGTTTCGTAGCCATAGAACCGGACAGCCGCCATGTCAAGGCATGGGTGGGCGACATAGACTTCGGCTCGTGGAAATACGACAAAGTCACCGCCATGCGCCAACCCGGTTCAACCTTCAAACTCTTTGTATATGCAGAAGCGATGAACCAAGGACTGACCCCTTGCGACACCCGTATCGACGAATGGCAACAATACCCGGACACCGTAGACGGCAAACCTACCAAATGGACTCCCCATAATGCCAACGGCACCTTCTCGGGAGCGGCGATGCCACTTAAATCGGCTTTCGCACAGAGTATCAATAGTGTGGCAGTCAAGTTAGGTTATGAACTGGGCATCCACAACGTTGCACAGACCGCACATGCCATGGGGATCGAATCACCGTTGCACGAAACTCCGTCGCTGAGCTTAGGTTCCTCCGATGTCAATCTGTTGGAACTGGTCAACGGCTACTGCACGGTCATAGACAACGGCAAGATGAATCCGCCCATCCTGATTACTAAAATTCTCGACCGCGACGGCAATATCATCTATGCGGCAGAACCGGAAGAACAGCAGGCTATTCCATACCGTTCCGCATTCTTCATGCAGCGGCTTTTGCGAGGAGGCCTGACTGAGCCGGGCGGAACCACGGCAGCCCTGTGGAGCTACATCCATCCTGTACTGAAATACACTGACTTCGGAGGCAAAACCGGTACATCCAACAACCATTCCGATGCCTGGTTCGTGGGCGTAACGCCCAAATTAGTCGCCGGAGGATGGGTCGGAGGAGAATACCGGAGCATACACTTCCGCACCGGAGCCTTAGGACAAGGCAGCCGGACGGCCTTACCCATATTCGGCAACTTCATCCAGAAAGTCCTGTTGGACGACCGCTTCGCCCAATACCGTGTCAAATTCCCGAAAAAACCGCTCGAAGACATCGACCCCACCACGTACACATGCGAAAGCTATTATGCGCCACAAGAACCGGATTCGCTTACGGCATCCGCAGATTCATTGGGTATAGCCCTTCCGGGGGACTCTTTGCAACGCGGTAACGCCTCACCGGAAAAACAGCCCGAGGCGAAAACAGAAACAACGGCAAGCGAGGGAAGCGGTAACCATCCGCAAGCCTCACACACGGCACCTTGACATCATAGCCCCAAAGATTTGAAAGAAGACATTGAAATAGACCTTCAGAACCCGGAGTTCCAGAGCACGCTGAAACTCATACAGTTTACCCGTAACTCGGTTTTCCTCACAGGCAAAGCCGGTACGGGTAAATCCACCTTACTGAAATATATTTGCAGCCACACACGGAAGAAGCACGTGGTATTGGCACCGACCGGCATCGCAGCCATCAATGCCGGAGGCAGCACCCTGCACAGCTTTTTCAAGCTCCCTTTCCACCCGCTCCTGCCCGACGACCCTCGGTTCAGTTTCCGCAAACTGAAAGAGTTCCTGAAATACAATTCCGCCCATCAAAAGCTGGTGCGTGAAACAGAACTGATCATTATCGATGAAATCTCAATGGTACGGGCGGACATCATCGACTTCATCGACCGCATCCTGCGCCTCTACAGCCGCAACCTGCGCGAACCGTTCGGCGGAAAGCAGTTATTGCTTGTCGGAGATATATTCCAACTGGAACCGGTTGTCAAAGCGGACGAACGAGAAATCCTGAACCGTTACTACCCTACGCCTTATTTCTTCTCGGCCAAAGTATTCCAGGAAATGCGCCTCGTCTCCATAGAACTGAAGAAAGTGTACCGCCAGCAAGATGCCGCCTTCATCGCCGTACTCGACCATATCCGTACCAATCAGGCCGGAAGTGCCGACCTGCAACTGCTCAACAGCCGTTGGAACCGAACGAACGATGACAAGTTGAGCCATGGACTGAATATAACCCTAGCCACCCGAAGAGACAACGTAGACTTCATCAACCGCCGGAAACTATCCGAAATAGACACCGAGAGCACACTCTTTAAAGGCGAAATACAAGGCGAGTTCCCGGAAAGTTCGCTCCCCACGCTGATGGAACTGGAACTTAAACCCGGCGCACAAGTCATTTTCGTCAAAAACGACCAAGACAAACGTTGGGTAAACGGAACTCTGGGTACCGTTTCGGCCATAGACGAAAAGAACGGCCATATCTACGTTGTCACGGAAGACGGGACAGAAATGGAAGTCACCCGCGAAGTGTGGAGCAACGTGCGCTACACCTACAACGAGCAAGAAAAAAAGATAGAAGAGGAAGAACTCGGCATCTTCCGGCAGTTCCCCCTGCGGTTGGCTTGGGCCATCACCATCCATAAAAGCCAGGGACTGACTTTCCGTAAAGTGACCATCGACTTCACCGGTGGCGTCTTCGCCGGAGGACAGGTATATGTAGCCTTGAGCCGCTGCACTTCATTGGAAGGTATATGTCTGAAGAAGGAAATATCCCGTTCGGATATTTTCGTCAAACCCGAAATCATCCGGTTCGCCCAACAATTCAATGACGAAAAGGCTATCGAGCAAGCCATGAAGAAAGCCAAAGCCGACATCGAATACCAAGCCGCCGTACAGGCATTCGACCGCGATGACTTCCGTGAAAGCCTCGACCACTTCTTCATAGCCATACACAGCAGATACGACATCGAAAAACCGGCCATCAAACGGTTCATTTGCAGCAAACTCAATATCATCAGCCGACTTAAACGCGAGAACGAAGAGTTGAAACGACAAATGGCAGCCCAACGCAAACAGATGCAGCAGTACGCCCATGAATATTACGAACTGGGCAACGCTTCCATCCTTCAGGCCCATAACCTGCGTGCCGCTCTGGCCAATTACGATAAGGCCCTGTCGCTCGACCCTTCATACGTAGACGCATGGATACGCAAAGGCGTCACGCTGCAAGACCATGGAGAATACGAAGATGCCCTCCAATGCTTCAACCGTGCCGCCGAACTCAGCACAGCCAATTTCAAAGTGCACTACAACCGGGGGAAGAACCACTTGCTTTGCGGACGTACAGAACAGGCTGTCGCCGATTTCGACAAAGCCGTATCCCTTAAGCCCGAACACGCCAAAGCTCACGAACTGTTTGGCGATTCCCTGTCGCGCTGCGGCAAGGAAGAAGAAGCTGCTATCCACTGGGCCATCGCGGAAACGCTTCGGGAAAAGCGCAAGGGTCGTTAATCTTAGTTAATAAGGAGTCGGTTTGCGCACACAAATAAAGCTATTTTCGTACATTTGACTGTTTATTAACCTATTCATATTCAACATGAGAAAAAACCTAAAGACAGTGTTAGGCATTTGCCTTGTGTGTGCCGGTACATTCGCAAGCACCACAACCCTCCAAGCCAAAAAGAAAGTAGCTTACCTTTTTACCTATTTCACAGGTAACGCTCCCGAACAGGAACAAATCTGTTATGCCATCAGCACGGACGGGTTCAGCTATACTCCGTTGAACGACGGCAAGCCCATCATTTCCTCCGACACGATTTCTTTAAAGAAGGGGGTACGCGATCCTCATATCTTAAGAGGAGAAGACGGCTACTTCTACATGGTAGTCACCGACATGCGTTCCAGTCAAGGATGGACCTCCAACCGGGGCATCGTACTGATGCGCAGCAAAGACATGGTCAACTGGACGCACCACACGGTAAACTTCCCTGAAAAATATGCCAACACGATGTTCGCCAACGTCATCCGTGTATGGGCACCGCAAACCATCTACGACAAGAAGGCAAAAAAATACATGGTGTACTTTTCTATCCTGACCGACGACGGACAGTGCCCCTACGACAAGGTCTTTTGGGCATACGCCAATGAAGATTTCAGCGACCTTGAAGGAGAGCCCAAAGTCCTGTTCGACTACAAGAAACCGTCCATCGACACGGATATCGTGCAAGACGACAATGGAACTTATCACATCTTTTTCAAAACCGAAGGCGAACAGAAAAAAGGCATACGCCAATATCTGGCCAAAGACTTACACAATCCGGCAGAATGGGAGTTGCTGCCCGGTACGTTTGAAGATACCGACAAGGCAGTGGAAGGTTCCGGCGTGTTCCAACGGATAGAAGGAGACTGGGTTCTGATGTACGACTGCTACATGAACGGGCACTACCAGTTCTGCACCAGCAAGGACCTGATGAAGTTCAAACGCGTGCAGGATACAGCCACTCAGGGAGCATTCACTCCGCGCCACGGCACGGTCATCGCCATCACCCAAAAAGAGCTGAAACGGCTGCAAAAGGCGTTTCCCAACATGAAGTAACCGGAAGGCGGCCCAAACCATCCGCCCCATTGAAACTAACCCATAAATTATAAAACCTATAGTAAATAATGAAAACGCAACTATTAACCTTTGCACTGGCTCTCGCGTTGGGACAGACAGCTATTGCCGAAAACACGACCCAGAAAATAGAACAAGTAACATCTTCCGTCACCCTTAGCGAAGATGTGGATTACATCGTGACGGGCACCACCCCGTTCGCCACGCCGGGCAGTATCAATATCACCAATACGGAACATGCCGTCGTGATTCTGGAAAACCTGCGTCCAAGCGAAGCCCTCAGTTATCTTTCCTTCATTAAGATTAACGGGGAGCCGGCGGTCAACGATGAGAACTGTCAAGTGAAAATGTATGCCCATGGCGCCATCATCTTTCCTTACAGCAAAGACATCAAACCGCTGACGGTCTATTCCGAGCCCAACTTCGGAGGGGAATCCGTCAATGATTTCGGACTGGAAAATTCCAATGGCTACATGAACTCGCTTTCGGCTGCTAAGCTCAACAACCGAATCAGGAGCTTCAAACTGAAGAGAGGCTACATGGTGACGTTCTCCAACAATCCCGGAGGAAAGGGTTACAGCCGCTGTTTCATCGCCGACCAGGAAGACTTGGAGTTTGCCGAGCTACCTATGGAGCTCGACCACAGGATTTCTTCCTACCGTGTGTTCAAATGGTATAATTTCCAGAAAAAAGGTATTGCCAGCGATGCAAGTGAAGAAATCGTCGATGCCCTCAAAGTGACGTGGTGCTATGACTGGGGACAGGGAAATGACAGTCGCCTTCCAGATTGCGAATATGTTCCCCATCACATTTATGAGGACTGGCCTTCTGTCTCAACCTGCGGCAAGGTGACCCAATCCTGCCACATGCAGACCAACAACGAACCGGGCAACAGTAAAGACGACCATCCGCAAAGCGTGGAGACCGTACTCAACAACTGGGAAAACCTTATGGCTACCGGCATGCGCCTGTGTTCCCCTTCATCCCACGACGGAAGCCTCAGTTGGCTTCGCGAGTTCATGAACGCCATCGACGAACGCGGATGGCGTTGCGACATCCTCGACATGCACTGTTATTGGAACGAATGGAACCTGAACCACAACTTAGAGGGGTATTACAACACCTACAAACGTCCCATTTGGGTATCGGAATTCGTTTGGGGAGCGTCTTGGGGAGGCGACACCAACAACAAGGGAATCTTCGGTGTCACGGACGGTACTTTCTCTAAAGAAAACCAACAAAAGAATTATGATGTAATGCACAAAGTGCTCACCAACTGGAACAGTTTCCCCTACGTGGAACGTTATGCTTACTGGAATAGTGAACAAGACTGCTCCAAACTATACAAGTATGGCGAAGGACTGTCCATCCTCGGTGAGTGGTATGGCGAAATGAATTCGGGCATGGGCTACAAAAAGTCCTACGAGTTTGTGCCCAAGGTGGTGTACTGTGCCCCTTCCGACCTCACTTTGGAATACACCGAACGCACGCGCAAGTTAGTCCTCAAATGGGACTACAAGTTCAACTCGGGCTTCACCGATTCCACATTGTTGGAAATGCGCTTGGACGATGGCGAATGGCAAACCTTGCAGAAATACGAAGCTCCGGACAAGAATTCCTATGCGTACAACGAAGTCTTCCCCGAAGATTTCAAACGGGGGACTTACACGTACCGGGTGCGCAACTTCGACATGGACGGGAACGTGCGTTCTACGGACGAAGTACAGCTCTCGTTGGTGGCAGCCAAGGGCGAACCGGGTTTCCAGTACGGCACCTTGGAAATCAGCGATACAGAGGAGTTCAATACGGAATTCGATGCCATCGGTGAAGATGAAAAACCGGCCGTTTTTGCAGGCTTGCTTTCCTATAACGATTCAAAGGTCGTACCAGTCAATACAGTGGTCAGCGTGCTGAGCGACAAATTCTCCTTCTGGGCCTTCCCTTGGAACGAAGGGGACTACGAACAAACCATCACGGAACCGGAAACCACAGACTTCATGGTACTGCGCAAGGGTGCCCACCAAATCGGTGACATCACGATGGAAGTGGGAGAAAGTGCAAGCAAAATCAAGAACGACACCACGTGGATCAGTTTTGCCACCCCGTTCCCCGAAGGTGTAACTCCGGTAGTCATTGCCAACGTGCTGTCGCGCTACAAGGCATATCCCTACGTAGTCAAGGTTTGGGACATCACGAACAAAGGCTTCGCTGTCAAACTGGCCCGACAAGCCGCTGTGGACGAAACGACCAGCACTTTTGCCGGACAAGACATCTTCTACGTGGCAGCAACTCCGGGAACCGCCAAGATGGACGACGGTAAGATTCTGACTGTGGGTCGCAATACAGAGGACAAGGTGGACGGCCGGCGTGCCCGCGAAGTCAATCTCGTGGACGAGACAGGCAATGCCATAGGATTGTTCAGCCCCATCATGCTGTTTGGCCCCCAGACCAACAACTATGATTGTGCCTCCGTATACAGAATCAGCAGCTACACGACGGACGAAAGCAATACGGACATAAAAGACGTGCCCGCCACCACAGGAGTGAAAATCATCCGCCAAAAGGACAAGACCAACGAAACTATCAAGGAAACAGACAACGCCACCAACAATGGCGATATCATGGGCTGGATAGCCGTAAGTTCTCCCAAGGAAGGTGAATCAGGTATCAAAGGTACAATCGGATCCGCCCCGTTCAAAGTTTTTGTACGTGACGGCCATGTTATCGTAGACGGTACGGACAATTACCGGATTTACGCCATCAGCGGCCAACAGGTTTCCCGTACGGCACGCCTTTCAAGAGGTATTTATGTGGTAAAAGCCGGAAACCACTCCGTCAAGGTAATGGTTCCATAACCCCTCACAAGGGTTTCCGCAAGGCATCCGACGGTCTTGCCACAGTATCAACAGTTCGCCCCCGAACGGCATCACTTGCCATTCGGGGGCGAATCGTTTTCATAGATTTATATTGACATACAGCGACACACCCATAGCTTTCAAAAGAAAACACAACAGACTATGAAACAAGTATTTATAGACATATAGAAATTGGCGTTCCGTTCTGCGCCAAACAGAAAATCAATCTCAGGCGAACGATTTTCCGTTCTGCGGCAAACGATTTTCAAATCTCAGCCCGACGAAAAAGCCTTTCCAAAATCCTTAAATCTTGAACGAAGCCTCCCCCCTCCTCTACGTCTTGCCCATAAAAAAAAGGGCACCTTCTCACGAAGACACCCCCTCACATTTAACCTAAATTTAAAACATAGAAAATAGTATCATCATAACGGACGGATTACGTAAGTAAAGCTGTAATCCTGATAAGGCATGCGGTACTGTTCGAGCGGAATAGCTCCCCAACTGTTCACGCAAGCCAATCCGCGCTGACGCGCTGCCAACTTGACCACGCTGAAATCACGGGGTGTCAAGTCACCGGAATGGCTCTGGTGGGCGTTCTTGTCCCAACCGTCATCCAAATCCGAAGCCAGATAGTTCAACGTGCTGCATTCCATCGGGGCGAAAGAATAGAACTCCAATCCCTTGCCGTTCTCATCCTTCACCTGCCAATAGCGTACCTCAGTCTTGTTTCCGCTTTCCTGCGGACGTACATAGCCCCAATACTGGTCGGCCACCTTCGCGTCGTACACCCCTAAACGGTCTCCGTTGTTACGGTCGATGTAGTTCTCGCCCGGTCCCTTTCCGTAATAGGTCAGCATATTATAGGCTTTCGGCATAACCAACTGCATACCGTAGCGCATCAGTTCCGGCTTGTGCTTGGCATCCTTATTGACCGTCATAGCCTCATTGACCACCAGTTCACCTGCCGGAGTCAACGTATAAGTCATCGTCAACGTAGCCTCTACCGACGGCATGTCATATACCACTTCGACGCCCTTCTCGGCCTTGCCTTCATTTTCCACCACCTTGAACGACTTCATCTTCATCTCAGGATTCTTCCAAGCATGCAACTTGCGTTGTGTGCCTGCCCCGTAGTCGTTGTCGGTCGGCGCACGCCAGAAATCGGGAGTAATGGCATAGCCCTCTTCCAACATCGGTTTCCCGTCCACGTCAAGGTAGTCAATCCAACCGTTCCAATGGTTGAAAGTGACAGAAGTGTTTCCTGCCGACAATGTGACCCATGCCACCTTTTCTTCTTTTTCCACTTTCCGGGTGTCATATTTGCCGGAAGTGACAGCCAATACGCTTTCCATCGTGGGGAAAGTATAAGGATTCACCACGAACTGTTCGCGTGCCACGGCATAGCCGGCATCGAGCATCGGTTCGGCCTTCTTCAGCACGAAGTCGAGGTTCAGCACCACTTCGCCCTTCACGTCCGCAGGCAAGCTGTAACCATCCAGTTTCACCACACGTTTCTGCTGTGCGGGAATGTCGAGCGCATTCCGCCCGTTGGCCAATACTTTTCCTTCCGACTCCAACGTCCACTGCAATTCCACGTCGTCGAGCGACTTGAAGAAATTCTCATTGTAAACTTCCACCTCGCCGGCCTTCAAATCCTTGGCCGTAGCCCAGATGTTCTGGTAGTAGTAACGCACTTCGTTGGCATGAGGATTCGGTTTGCGGTCGGGATTGATGATACCGTTGCAGTTGAAATTATGGTCGCTGGTGGGATAACGGCCGAAGTCGCCTCCGTAAGCATATATCGTCTTGCCCTGTTTGTTCTTCACGCGCAGCCCCTGGTCCACGAAGTCCCAGATGAAACCGCCTTGGTACTTCGGATACTTGCGTACCATGTCCCAATATTCCTTGAATCCTCCCATGGAGTTGCCCATGGCATGAGCATATTCGCACTGGATGAGCGGACGCGGGTTGTCGCCCTGCGAGTACCTGTCGCAGCCGCCGTAATCGTAATACATCGGGCAGAAGATATCCGTCTTGCCGTTCTGTCCGGCCTGTTCATACTGACACGGACGGCTCGGGTCGTACGCCTTCACCAAGTCATACGCCTTCTCGAAGTTAGGCCCGTAACCGGCTTCGTTACCCACGCTCCAGAAGATGATGGAAGGATGGTTCTTGTAAATCTTGATATTGCTTTCGTTGCGCTCCAAGTGTGCCTTCTCATAAGTCGGCTCCTTGGCCAACGTCTTGTCGCCGTAGCCCATTCCGTGGCTTTCGATATTGGCTTCGGCCACCATGTAGATGCCGTATATGTCGCAAAGTTCATACCAACGCGGGTCGTTGGGATAATGACAGGTACGCACGGCATTGATGTTCAGCTCTTTCATCACGCGGATGTCTTCCAGCATGCGGTCCATCGACACCACATACCCCGTCACCGGGTCGAGTTCGTGACGGTTGGCTCCCTTGAACAACACCGGCTGTCCGTTTACCAACACTTGGGCGTTCTTGATTTCCACCTTGCGGAATCCCACGCGCTGCGGCACAACCTCGGCCACCTGCTTGCCGTCCATCAAGGTAGTATATAAAGTATAGAGGTTCGGCGTCTCGGCAGTCCACTTCAAAGGATTTTTGATATCGAAGTTTACTTTTACTTCACCGTTTCCTCCGACTTTAGCCGTCTGTGCAGCCACTTCTTTTCCCTCCTTGTCTTTCAGGGAGAACATCACGGTCTCACCCTTGGCTCCCACGGCGTTCAGTTTCACCTCCAGCGTCCCGTCCTGATAATTGTTCACCAAATCGGGCGTAATGAACAAGTCGGCGATGTGGGCCTGAGGACGTGCATAGAGATACACTTCACGGGCGATTCCCGTAAAACGCCAGAAGTCCTGGTCTTCAAGGTACGAACCGTCGCACCAACGCATCACCTGCATGGCAATCAGGTTCTCCTTGCCCGGCGTGAGATACTTCGTCAGGTCGAATTCCGCCGACACCTTGCTGTCTTCGCTGTATCCCACGAATTTGCCGTTCACCCATACCATCAGGTTGGACGTAGCCGAACCCACGTGCAGGTAAATCCGCTCACCTTTCCAATCGGCAGGCACAGTCACCATCTTACGGTACGAACCCGTGTAATTGTTACGCTCTTCCACAAAAGGCGGTTCGGGTCTGAATTGTGTTCTCCATGGATAACCATTGTTGCTGTAAATGGCATCTCCGTAACCATTCAACTCCAAGATGCCGGGCACGGGAAAGTCCGTCCATTGCGAATCGTCGTACTTCAGGGAATAGAAGTCGCGAGGGGCTTTGTCGTGGTCCTTGGAGAAATTGAATTTCCACTTGCCTTCCAATGACAGATAACGTTCCGACCGGGCTTTCTGGTCAGCCTTTGCCAGATTCTCTGTCTCGTATGCGAAAAACGCCGCACGCGGAGCCATGGTGTTTACTTCGTTCACCTCGGGGTCCAACCACCAAGGTTTGTCTTTTTGCGCCTCAGCCGAAAGAACGGCCAGACAAGCACAAGAAAACATCAATTGTCTAAACATGGTACATTTGTTTTATTGCGTCACAGACGCGGTTAGTTAATCATTTAGAAACTGCATACAAAGATACGTTTTTTGTTCTTTTTTCTCTCTAAAATGCAAAGTTTTTTGCTAAAATATTACGTGTTCGCACAAGATTTATTAACTTTGAAGGGGAAAACCTAATCCTTTGTGGAAAAAATAACTTAAATATCATGAATACCGACTTTTCACAACCGTTCAATCCCGAAGCCTACGCCCCGTCCGGCAAGGCGGACATGCGGTTCCGGCGTTACGTGGAGAAAGGGATGCCATGGTTCTATGGCATCGTCTTTCCTATCATTCTCGGCTTTTGCCTGTACACTTATGAGAAAGAAACGCTTTTCCGGATACAAGAGCTCAACCTCTTCTTGCCGGACAGTACTTTCTATCATACGCTCTCGGCATATCCGGGCGGCACATTGCAATGGGCAGCCTGTTTCCTCACGCAGTTTTTTTATTACCCGGCTGCCGGGACAGCCCTTCTCATAGCCGTTTGGGTCTGCATTTGCTTCGTCATGCGCTCGGCCTTCAGGCTTTCCCCTTCATGGAGTTTTCTTCCCGCCTTGGTACCGGCCGCCCTGTTGGCCGGCATCGTGGAGATGGGCTATTTCATTTATTATATCAAATTACAAGGTTATTTCTTCACGGGCTCCCTTGGCATATTGGCGGCCCTGTCGGCCGTATGGATTTTCAGCCGTACAGCCAACCGGAACCCATATTGGGGCTACGCGTGGATGACCGTATGGCTTCTCGCCGGTTATCCTTTATTCGGAGCATACGCATTGGCCGGCACGGGCTACATGGTAGTGCTCTGTTGGCGTATGCCGGGCACGCTATATAAGAACCGCGTCATCCCTACGGTATGGGGACTGTTGCTGCTCGTCGGAGTGCCCCTCGCGGCATGGCATTTTTATAGCCAAACAGCCATCAGCGAAATCTACACGGCTGCCCTGCCGAGTTTCGATGCAGGCGGAGAAGTATTCGCAGACTATCGTACACCTTATTATATATTGTTTTTCCTGCCACTGGCGGGTGCCGTCCTCTATGATTACGTGCCGGCCATCAAGAAATACCCTCTCATCCTTCTGGCTCACTTGCTCGTATGGGCGGTCACCGCATGGGGATTGAAAAAGGCGTGGTATGTGGATGAGAATTTCCGCAAGGAACTGCTGATGGCACGTGCCATAGAGGAAGAAGACTGGGAACAGATTCCGGCCATTTTCCTGAGCGGAACGGCAGAGCCTACCCGCCTGATGGTCATGAACAAGAACCTGGCTTTGTTCCGCCTCGGACGGGCCGGTGACGAAATGTTCCAATACAGGGAAGGAGGCGCACGCCCCAACGCGCCGTTCCTCGTACGGTTGGCCCACGTAGGCGGTAAAGCCTTGTATTACCACTACGGACAGGAAAACTATTGCTACCGTTGGTGCATGGAAGACGGTGTGACTTTCGGATGGCGGACGGAATACCTGAAATACATGGCCAAAACTTCTATCGCGGGCGGCGACTACAAAGTGGCACGCAAATACATCGACATGCTCAAACGCACCCTTTTCCACAAAGAGTGGGCCGAGAAATACGAGACTTACCTCGACCATCCGGAACAAATACGGAAAAGCAAAGAGTTTGCGCCGATCATCCGGCTATTGCCCAAGGAAGACAAACTGAACTCGGACCTGAACGTCATCGAAATGTTCCTGCTGCGAACCTTTGCTTACGGCAAGAGCGACGACCCGCTCTATCAGGAACAGACCTTGATAGCGGCCTTACAGATGAAGGACATCGACATTTTCTGGCCTCGCTTCTTCCAATATGCCACCCTGCATAACGGGAAGCCCATGCCGCGCCACTACCAGGAAGCTGCCTACTTGTACGGCCATCTGGAAAACAAGGTAGACATCAGCCACATGCCTTTCGACCAGGAAGTGAAAGACAGTTACCAGCGTTTTATGGAGTTCACCCAACAATGCGCCGGTATGACGGAGGCACAAATGGCGGAGGCTTTCCGGCCGCAGTTCGGCAACACCTTCTATTATTTCTATTTCTTAGTCAACGGATTACAAACTTACTAACCATGAAAATTGCGATGAAGAGAGAGCAGAGGCAAGCTCGCTTGGCTCTGCCGAACGTGAGCAAATTATGTAACGCTTTTCTGAAGACCCTGACCGGCGGTTGGCTGGCCGCCCTTTGTTTTGCTTGCAGCCCCCAAATGCCTGATGCCTATACGGAAAGTCAGGACGCACCGGACATTTATCCCGACTATACAGACGTGACGGTACCGCCGAACATAGCCCCGTTGCGTTTCATCGTGGACGAGAAGGCTGACGCTTATGCAGCCCGCATCAAATATCCCGGAGGAGAATGGACCACGGACGAACGGGAAGTGACTCCCTCCATCTCGCAGTGGCGCGACATGCTGGCCTCGGCCAAAGGTGGTGCGCTCGACGTGGAAGTCTTTGTGGAACACGATGGACAATGGACGCGCCGCCGGCCATTTAAAATCCATGTAGCCGAAGGGGACATAGACCCTTACCTCTCCTACCGCCTCATCAGTCCTTCGTATGTCACCTACCGGGACTTGACCCTCAACCAACGCGATTTGACCAGCTTCGATGAAAGCGTCATTTACGGTAACATGATGAACACCGACGTGGAACATGCACAATGTATCAACTGCCATTCTTACCAGAACTACAATCCCCGGCGTATGCAGTTCCACGTGAGGGAAGACCGTGCCGGAACAGTCATTGCATACGACGGAACATTGGTCAAAGCCAACCTGAAAACGGATTCGCTCATCTCGGGCGGGGTATATCCCGCCTGGCACCCGACGGAAAAGCTCATCGCTTACTCGGTCAACCAGACCGGGCAGACGTTCCACACACGTGACTTACAGAAAGTGGAAGTACAAGACATGCTCAGCGACCTGATACTTTACGACGTGGAGAAAAACGAAGTGACGCGCATCCCGGGCGATACCGACGAATTGGAAGTATTCCCGTGGTGGAGCCCGGACGGCAAATACCTTTATTATGCCTCAGCCCGTTTCGTACGCAAGGACACGATAGAGAACTTAGACAACGAAACCATCCTGCGCTATAAGGAAATCAAATACAATCTTTTCCGGAGAAGCTTCGACCCGGCCAGCCGCCGGATAGGTCCGCCCGAATTGGTATTCGACGCGGCCGCACTCGGAAAGAGTGCCACGTTGCCGCGCATATCGCCCGACGGACACTACCTGATGTTTACGCTCGGGGAGTTCGGCGTGTTCCACATCTGGCACAAAGACGCGGACCTCTACCTGATGGACTTACGTACACGCCAAGTACGTCCCATGACGGAAATCAACTCTGACGATGTGGAAAGCTACCACTCGTGGAGCAGTAACGGACGGTGGGTGGTCTTCAGTAGCCGGCGTTACGACGGAAACTACACACGGCCTTTCATTGCCTACATCGACAAAAACGGCAAAGGGCGCAAACCTTTCGAGTTGCCGCAGGAGGTGCCCGACATGCACCGGCGCTTCATGCGAAGCTACAACATCCCGGAATTCATGAACGGACCGGTCGAGATAACCCCGCAGGCTTTCGCTTCGCTCATCAGGGACACCGAAGCCCGACCGGCACGGCAAAAGAACTAAACACGATAAAAACCTATTAAAAAGTAATGAGAAACAAAACGATTAAAAGCCTGCTGCTCCCGGCACTATGCTTCATAGCGGCAAACGGACAGGCACAAGGCACATTGGAAGACTACCGGAGGGCATATTCCCTCTACGAGAAGTTCAATGCCACACAAGTGTATAACGACCCGGCAGACATACGATGGGACGGAAAAACTACATTCCACTACTCTGTCTATACGCCGGAAGGGACAGACTATTACGTAGGCAAAGCAACGGGAGACGTGAAAACGGCTGACGTAAAAGCAATTCACATGAAGGCCTTGGCAGAACTGCTTTCCCGCGAGACCGGAAAGGACATCCCACGAAACACGCTAAGACTGTCACGCTTGAGTGTGGACGAGAACCAACCCACGTCCGTATCCTTCGAATTCGACGGTTACAAATGGAAAGTCGAAGAAGCTTGCACCGCCGGACTACGGTTAGGCAGTAAAGAAGAACTGCATTCTTCCAAAGGGCCATGGAAAAAACCGCGTCACTGGATGGAAGTGGACGATGAGAAAGGGGCGGCTCCCGTAGCGTCACCCGACGGGAAACGGCAAGCTTATATCAAGAACGACAATGTGTACGTCAGCGACCGGGACGGCCGCCACGAACGGGCGTTGAGCAACGACGGAACGGCCGGCAATTACTATTCCAGTTGGCTCAAATGGAGCCCGGACGGCAAATACGTATGTGCCAACAAGATACGTCCGGCCCAGAAACGGTATGTATATTACGTGGAAAGCTCACCCAAAAGCCAGCTTCAGCCCATCCTTCACCAACAGGAATACGCCAAGCCGGGCGACGAATTGCGCTTCAAGGCGCCTTGCATATTCAACGTGGAAACAGGACAGGCCGTCATTCCGTCTACCGAACTCTTCGACCGCCAGTACGACTTGTACGGCCCGGAATGGAAAGAAGACGGGAAAGCGGTGACTTTTGAATATAACGAACGCGGCCATAAGACCTACCGCGTGCTGGAACTCGATGCGGAAACCGGAAAGGTACGCACACTCGTGGAGGAGAGCAGCCCCACCTTCGTCAACTACAGCCGCATGTTCCGCCATGTCCTGAAAGGCGGAAAAGAAATGATATGGATGAGCGAACGGGACAACTGGAACCACCTCTACATGATCGACTTGGAGAAAGGCAAGGTGGCCCGGCAAATCACAAAGGGCGACTGGGTGGTGCGCCGCGTGCTCAAAGTGGACGAAGACAACCAAGTGATTTACTTTACGGCCAGTGGTGTAAATCCCAAAGAAGACCCTTACCATGTACATTACTATAAAATAAACATGGACGGCAAGCAAATGACCTGCCTCACGCCAGAAGAAGGAAACCACTCGGCCGTCTTCAATGAAGATTACACCCTGTGGATTGACAAATATTCCACAGCGGAACAGGCTCCCGTCACCGTCCTGCGCACGACACAAGGCGAGAAAGCGGAGGGACGGACATTGGCACAAGCGGATTTAAGCAAAATCAAATCGGCCGGATGGACTGCCCCTGAAATCTTCACCGCTCCCGGACGGGACGGCGTGACACCTATGTGGGGCATCATCCAACGTCCGACCAATTTCGACCCGCAAAAGAAATATCCGGTCATCGAATACATCTATTCCGGCCCCGGAGATGCTTACACGCCCAAAAGCTTCCTTCCCTACAACGGATATACGACGGCACTGGCCGAATTAGGATTCATCGTCGTGCAGCTCGACGCCATGGGGACATCCTATCGCGGAAAGCAGTTTGAAGAGGTGTGCTATAAGAACCTGAAAGACGCCGGTTTCCCCGACCGTATCCAGTGGATTAAGGCGGCAGCGGAAAAGTATCCCTATATGGACAGTACCCGTGTGGGGATATACGGTTGCTCTGCCGGAGGACAGGAAGCTTTGGCCGCCGTACTTTTCCATCCGGAATTCTACAAAGCATCCTACTCCAGTTGCGGTTGCCACGACAACCGGATGGACAAAATTTGGTGGAACGAACAGTGGATGGGCTATCCGGTGGACAGCAGCTACATCGCTTGCTCCAACGTGGAAAACGCCCACCGGCTGACACGCCCGCTGATGCTCGTGGTAGGAGAAATGGACGACAACGTGGATCCGGCCTCCACCATGCAAGTGGTCGATGCCCTCATCAAAGCCAACAAGGATTTCGAGTTGGTGGTCCTGCCGGGCGTAAGGCACAGCATGGGCGAAAGCTACGGAGAACACAAGCGTTTCGATTTCTTCGTAAAAGAACTCATGGGCGTGGAACCGCCGAAATGGGAAGAATTGAAACAAAAATAGAAAGAACTTTCATACGCAGACAGCCCGCCGGAATCCGGCGGGCTGTCTGCGTATGAAAGCCATACTTAGCCTCATTTTATGGCTATTGGAAATCTATCTCTCCGTAAGAGAGCGATCGCTCACACAAAGTTAGGATTTATCAAGGAACTAAGCAAACAAAAGTGAACAAAAATCAAACACTGCATACAAAATCCAGAAAACAAATTCCATATACTCCTTTGGTTATCAAGCAGTAAATACCCACTGTACGCTCTCTTACGGAGAGACAAACCCAATTACCAACCATTTAAATTCAAACTTTATGAAGAAACATTTGTTATGGACATGCTGCCTCTTGGCAGTAGGATTCGCTTCCTGTAGCGATGACGACGAAAAAAAGACTGACCCCACTCCTCCGGGAGACCAAGCCACGACAACTCCGGACGTAAGTCAGGATCTGGGCATACAATTCCCGGTGACCTCCATCAACGGAAGTTGGGAAGTATTCAATTACACTGACGGCAAACTAACAAGCGGTACGTTATCCAACCCGGACGGTACTTTCACCATCAGCCACAATCCGCTCACCATCAAGGTTGAAATGCAATACGGAGACAGCGGCGATGAAAGTTCCGTGGAAACCTACACCAATATCAAGGTAAACGACAAGGGATTTGCCACGTCGGCCACTTACCAATCCACGGACGTGTACGATGGCGAGACCGAAAAGACAAACGGACAGGCCACCATGGCATACGACGCGGACGGGCATATCACTGAAAAACAAGTGAACTCAACAGGCCCTGGATACACGGAGAACTATAAAATCACTTACACTTGGAACAACGGCAACCTGCTCAGCGTACAAGTTGAAGACCGCTATTCAGACAATGAAGAATCAGGAGTTCTGACGACCATTTACAAATACACGTATGGAGAAGGACAACCGAACCCCGGTATTTATTTTGATGGAATGTGGTACATGACTTACGACTTCATGTGGTATGCCGGACTGTTCGGAAAGACCACCAAGGACATCCCCACCTCCGTAAAATATACTGAAATAGAAGACGGGCAAGTCTACTATGAATATGAAAAAACGCTTGTCCCGCATTACAATGAAAACGGCTCATTGGCTTCTCTGGAGTATTGGAATGCAGCCGGGTATGTAGAACGGACCTATACATTCGGATATAACGGACAAGCCGTGGAAGCCTACGTGGACCCGGCCCAAAAGAGCCTGGAAACAAGACGGGCACACCGTATCCACCGGAAAGCAAAACCTATCCGGTATTAACCCGCATACCGTCGGACGGATTTTCCGCCCGACTTTATATCCAAAAAGTTGCGCCTCGGGAGTTTCCCGTGAAGGCGCAACTTTTTTAGTATCTACAAGGATATACGGACTCAGCGTAAAACCACCGTCAGTTTGTTTGCCTCCGGTGTATCCGAACTGTTACCATACAAGATTTCGTACTCGCCGGGAACCACACGCATCGTGTTCGTGGACGTGTCGAAGAACTCGAAAGCATCGGGAGACAGTTCGATGGAAACCGTACGGCTCTCGCCCGCCTTCAGTTCCACACGACGGAAACCGCGAAGGCTCTTCAACGGCCCCTCCGTGTCGCCCACTTTACGGACGTAAATCTGAACCACCTCGGCACCGCCGCGCTTGCCCGTGTTCTTCACCTGAGCCGTGAACTTCACGCCCTCGCCCGCCTTCACAGAAGACTTGCTCAAACGACCTTTGGAGATGTCGAACGTGGTATAACTCAAGCCATAGCCGAAGGGGAAAAGCGGTTTATCCGTCATGTAACGGTAAGTGCGACCCTTCATGCTGTAGTCTTCGAAGTCGGGAAGCTGCTCCGTGTTCTTGTAGAACGTCACGGGCAACTTGCCACTGGGATTGAAATCACCGAACAGCACGTCGGCCACGGCCAAGCCCCCGGCCTGGCCCGGATACCAAGCCTGCAAGATGGCATCGCACGATTCCAACTCCGGTACCAAGGCCATGGCGGAACCCGAGCAGTTGACGAACACCACTTTCTTGCCTGCCGCCTTCAACGCCTTCAGAATGTCGCGCTGCACCTGAGGCAGCTCGATCGAAGTGCGGTCGCCTCCGGCAAAACCCGGACAGTTGACGTGGTTCTTTTCCTCGCCCTCCAAATCCGGAGATATGCCGCCTACGAAAACAACCGTTCCGGCATCTTTCACACGGGCAACCACTTCGGTGGGAGAAACCTGACGACGAATCCCCACGTCGAACTTCAACAAAGCCTCGCCCGCAGCCTGCATGTACTCGATTTTAATATCATAATATTTCCCTGCCGTAGCATCCAAGGCGTATTCACGCTTTTCGCGGGCATGCTCGCCCCAGTAATCAATGACCTTCTCGCCGTTCACATACACGCGGTAACCATCGTCTCCTTCAATCACCAAATCATATTTTCCACCCTGCAACGGACGGAAAGTACCTTCGTACACCGCCGTGAAGTTTTGCAGGTTCACTCCTGCCGCAAACACGGTATTTCCCCCGTTGTTCTTATTAACCGGAGTGGCTAATTCCTGCGTGGCAACCGCCTCTCCTTTCATCTCCAGATTATTCCAATACGTGGCCTTCAGTCCCGTCCTCCCGTCGTGCGACAACCGGTGGAAATAAGAATCGAAGACTTCATTACTCAGAAGGTCGCACCCTTTTTCATACCGCACGTCACGGCCAAGCCTTTCACGAATACCGTCCAAGACCGTATAGGTATGCGAAGGCGTACCTTCATAATTTCCCCACTGCATGACGGAATCCACCGCATTCGGCCCCATTACGACGACATCGCCACGCGTCTTGTCCAAAGGAAGCACCCCGTCGTTGTGCAACAAGACCAAAGACTTACGGGCAATGTCCAAAGCCATCTGCTTGTGCGTCTGGCAATCCACCGTATCTATGCCGATGCGACTCCAAGGTACCAACGAGTCGTCATCCATTTCCCCGAGCGCAAAACGGGCTTCCAACAAACGGCAGAGACTGGTGTCGATACAGTGTTCCGTTATCAATCCCCTATCGACTGCCGCTTCCAATTGCATGTAATCCCCCCATCCGCATTCCAAGTCCGTCCCGCTGGTTACTGCGGAAGCACTGGCCGTGGCGGCATCGGGATGCGTCTCGTGCAAGCCCGGGTTGAAAAAGTCACCGATGGCACCGCAATCGCTCACCACCACATATTTAAACCCCCATTCGTCGCGCAGGATTTGATGAAGCAGGCGTTTGCTCCCGCAACAGGGTTCTCCATCGAAACGCTGATAGGCACACATCACTTCTTTCACATCGGCTTCTTGGACCAACACCTTGAAAGCCGGCAAATAAGTCTCCCACAAATCGCGTGGGTCAAGCTGTTCCACATCGAAATAATGACGCTTGGCTTCCGGCCCGCTGTGCACGGCATAATGTTTCGCACAAGCGTGCAGCTTGTCGTACTTGGCATCCGCAGGACCTTGCAAGCCCCTGACCACAGCCACACCCATCCGGGAAGTCAGGTAAGGGTCTTCTCCCCAAGTCTCTTGCCCCCGTCCCCACCGGGGATCGCGGAAGATATTCACATTGGGTGTCCAAAACGTCAATCCTTCGTTCATCTGCCCGTAGCGGCCTTTTTTGTGCGCATCGTGATATTTCGCACGAGCCTCGTCGCTTACCGTCGTGTACACGGCCTCCACAGCCTCATCGTCGAACACGGAAGCCATACCCATGGTGATGGGATAAACCGTGGCGATTCCGCTACGGGCCACTCCGTGCAACGCCTCGCTCCACCAGTTATAAGGCTTGATGCCCAAACGCTCCACTGCGGGAGAAGAATTAATCATCAAGGAAACCTTCTCTTTCAGCGTCAACCTCTTCAACAAATCCTCAGCACGTTCACGAGGAGACAAATCAGGATTCTTGTAAGGTTCGTTCTGTGCCCAACCTATATCAGCCACGGCCAACCCTAACCACAAAACAAATACGGTATTTTTCATGCTTATTTAAATTATAAATGATTCTATCCTGCAAAATAAAATAATCCGCCACAGAACGGACATGGAGAAAAACACTAATCGCATGGATAATATTAAGACCGCCCCACCCCATAACGTAAAAAAGGTCGGCCCTGCTTTTTTTTGCAAAGCCAACCTTTTGTTCAAAACGGCACTGCGGCACGACTTATTTCAATGTCACGGCCAAAGGCGTTTTCAACTGACGGCCGTACCGCTCCACGTTCTCCTGCCAAACGGCCATATCCGGCATGTCATACTTGCTCCATGCGGAACCGAAATAATAGGTAAAAGTATCACCCGGTTCGTAGTTGCTGACTCCTACCACATGCCCCACGGCACCGGCCTCTTCTTTCGCCATCGGAACGTATTCGACCGACTTCAAGCCTTCGGGGAACAAGCAAGCTATGTATATCAGCCCGTTCATCGCCTCCGGATGGTCCATCGCATCGGCATACGCCACATAGCCGAGCTTTTTATTCATCACATACGCATCCGGCATACTCTTATGCACGGCAATACCGGCAGCCACCTTGCGGGCTTCACTCAAATTGGCATAAGCCACTTCACATTTGTTCAGATGCGTACCCTTGTCCAGTGTAATGACACGGGTTTCCACCACGTCCTTATCCTGACCGACTTGCACCGGGGCAAACACCATACGGGCAGAAAAGCGCAATGGCCCCATGTCCAGGATTTCCACCTCTTTATAACATAAGGGATAGACAAAGTCCTTACCTTCCATCAAAGCGGGCACACCGGCTCCCATCGTCGGGCCTACCGTATAGGCATCCATTCCGTAACCATGGTCGCGGTGGTAAGTCAACGTACGATGCAAAGCGGCACACTCGCCTCCACGTCCGGCCTTACGCAACTTGTCCTGCAGGCCGTACGAAGTCAACTCGCCATGGTAGAAAGTTTCGAGCATCGGATAAGGCACATTCTTATTAAACACATCGAAACCATAAATGCGTTGTCCGCTTTTCTGGATGGCCGGACCGTATGCCCGCCAACCATTCCGGTCGTTTTCCCAAGCCAAATCGTCTTCGCGCGAAGCATACACACGTCCCCACGACGTGAAACGGTAGTCGGCCGGTAAGCCTTTCACAATCGTCAGTTCGGTGGAAGAAGCGGGACGAACGAAAGCCTGCAACAGGAGCTTACCGTCATGAGTCAACTGATAAGGCACTTCCGCCCGGTCTCCGTCATACACCACAAACTGACGTCCGCCACCGATACCGAGTTTCTCAAATATCGTCTTAGCCTCCAGTTCCACCACATCGTTACGGTTGTCTTTCGTCGTATTCTTTACCTCCACTTTTATGGAAGGGGAGTTCTTATCCTCCACGCTACCATCCAGATAACGCACACGTTCGCAAGCCGCCAACAGCCAAGCTCCCGTACCGAACGGTGCCTGCGACCGGGCATCCACCTTACGGGTCGGATCGGGCTTCTCGCCAATGGGCTGCACATAACCGATGCTGCCATTGGGCTGAAGCGCCGTAGAAACCAGATAATTCCAAGCTTTCTCAATCACCTGAGCATACTCGGCCTTGTCCAGCAAACCATGGTTTACGCCCCACATCAGGCCGTAGGCAAAGAATGCCGTACCGCTCGTCTCCGGTCCCGGAGCATCCTCTTCGCACAACATACTGCGGCTCCAATATCCTTCCGGCCTCTGGCAGCGTGCCACACCTTGCGCCAACTCCCTGAACCGTTTCAAAAAGAAACCGCGGTGCTCATAGTCCTCCGGCATGTCGCCCAGCACCTTGGCCAAACCTGCCAACACCCATCCGTCGCCACGCGCCCAGAAACTCTTTCCGCCACTGGCAGTCTTCACTTTGGGATAGATATACTTCGCGTCACGGTAATACAACTGAGCCTCCGCATCATACATCAGGCTGTCGCTCCACAAGAAGTTATCGTACATGCGGTCCAGGAACATGCGGTCGCCCGTCAACTTATACATCTTCGTCATCAACGGCATCACCATGTAGAGGGCATCCGCCCACCACCAGAACTTGTTCTCATCCAAATGACAGGCGTACGTCATTACCTCCTTCGCACGGGCTACCTTATAATCGGCCGGATTCAGATTATACATGTCGATGTAGGTCTGGAAACAAATCTGCCAGTCGCCGAACAACACGAAATCCTGCCCCTCGCCATACGTCTTGTACTTCCAGTTTCGTTTGTCATCGCTGTTTGCGCCCCGCCAACGGTTATGCTCGCACCATTGCTGACTGTATTCATAATAAGCAGCCTTCCCGGTCAGCCTGTAAGCTTCCATGTTTCCGGTGTAATAAGCGGCGTTGTCCCAAAAAGCGCGTGTCTTGGGCGAATTGTTCGCCTGCCAATAGTCATTTACTTTCTCTATCAGCCGCAAGACGTCAGCCGACCCCGCGCTGCCTTGTCCTGCCGCAGGAAAAAGCACACCTGCACACCACAAGACCATCCACACGCGCAAAAACTTGAAATCAAAGTGTTTCATGTAGATTAATATTAATAATTAATGAATTGGTTCTTCATGCTTCGCATGTTCCGCAAAAGTAAATAAAAAAAACATAACCACGAAGCTTTTTACGGATTACCTTCCTAAAAAGCAGTATTTTGTGCTCGCGAACAATCGCAAACATACGCCTAACGGATTTGCTCCCTGCGGTCGGCAAGCCTTCCCTGCCATGCACCCCGTTCCTTCATCCTGCGCTTCAATCGTTCGGTAAACTCATAGTTTTTCAGTCCCCAGTCGGGAGCAATCAGCAAGTCCTTAGGAGATTGGGATACAAAACGCTCCAATACCAAATCGCTCCTTAGGCGTTCGATATAGTCGATGACCAACTCGATATATTCATCCGCCGTATACAGATGAAATTGTTCCGGATGCAAAGCATACTCGTGTGCCATACGTGTGCCCCTTATCAGTTGGAGCTGGTGGATTTTCAAAGCGGTCAGAGGCAAACGAGACACCAACGCAGCCTGCCCGACCAACTCGTCACGCTTCTCTCCGGGCAGCCCGAGGATGATATGCCCACCGGTTCGTATGCCTGCATCCGCCGTACGCCGGACGGTTTCCGCCGTCTCGGCAAACGTATGCCCGCGATTGATGCGGACAAGCGTCCCGTCGTCCACACTCTCAATCCCGTACTCCACCATCAGGAAAGTACGGCGGTTCAGTCCGGTCAGATAATCCAGCAATGCCTGCGGCATACAGTCGGGACGCGTGCCGATGACTATTCCCACCACATCCGGCACAGCCAAAGCTTCTTCATACTTCCGGATAACCTCATCCACTTCTCCATACGTATTCGTATAAGCTTGGAAATAAGCCAGAAACTTCATATCCGGATACTTTCGTCCGAAAAAGTGCTTGCCTTCCTCCAACTGCTCCGTAATCGTTTTCTCCGTACGGCAATAGGCCGGATTAAACGTCTGGTTGTTGCAGTAAGTACATCCGCCCCAACCTTTTTCCCCATTACGGTTAGGGCAAGTAAAACCCGCATTGATGGAAATCTTTTGTACTTTGAAAGGAAATTCCCGACGCAGGAATTCTCCGTAGTCTGTATATAAATAAGGTATAGCCATACTTTTTAAACCGTTATTGCCTCGCAAAGATAGAAAAAAAACTTATCTTTGCGATAAAATAGTTCTAAGGTTAAGATATTATCCATTACATCTAAAATAAAATGAAAAAGATTGCAACCTTTTTAGTCGGATGCCTCCTGGCAGCCGTTCCCGTACATTCGAATGCGACGGGACTTTCATTAAAAGAGTTGTGTGCAGGCGAATATGCCGCCAAACGCATCTATGGCGTGAACCCGCTCAACGACGGAGAAAGCTATTCCCGGCTGAGCGACGATCACAAACAAATCATCACTTATTCCTTCAAGGACGGACGGCAAAAAGACGTGCTGTTCGACGTATCTACGGCAAGGGACGTCAAACTGGAAAAGATAGACGGCTACATCCTGTCGCCGGACGAAAAGAAAATGCTGATACAAACGGAAACGAAACCCATCTACCGTCATTCCTTCACCGCCGTGTACTATTTGTACGACATTGCCAACCGCACCCTCACCCCCTTGTCGGACAACGGCCCTCAACAGTCGCCCAAGTTCTCACCGGACGGCAATCTTGTCGGCTTCGTCCGCGACAATAATCTGTTCTTGGTCAAACTGCTGTTCAACAACAGCGAAAGCCAAATCACCAAAGACGGGAAATTCAACGAGGTCATCAACGGCATCCCCGATTGGGTGAACGAGGAAGAGTTCAGCACAAGCTGTTCCTTCGACTTCAACGCCGACAATACCATGATAGCATGGATCCGTTATGACGAAAGCAAGGTGTCTACGTTCTCCTTCCCGTGGTACAAAGGCAGCCATCCGTCCAAAGAACAGTATGCGGAATATCCGGGCCGCTATGAATATAAGTATCCTATGGCCGGCACCACAAACTCCACCGTCAGCGTACAGACGTTCGACATCAAGGCACGTGTAATCCGCACGATGAAACTGCCCCTCGAAGCCGACAGTTACATCCCGCGCATCCGGTTTACCAGCGACCCGGCCAAACTCGCTGTCTTCACATTGAACCGCCATCAGGACTGCTTGGAAGTGTACATGGCCAATCCGCGCTCCACGGAATGTAAAAAAATCCTGCGCGACAATGTGGACAAGTACGTCAATGAAAACGTCTTTAAAAACCTGGCCTTCTATCCCAACCGTTTTGTGCTGACCAGCGAGCGGGACGGATACAACCACCTTTACCTCTACGACTTGAACGGAAGCCTGATAAAAAAGGCCGTCGGCGGCCAACTCATCGTCAAAAGTTTCTATGGGTACGACACGGCGGACGGCTGTTTCTATTTCTCCGCCAACCCGGCAGACGACCCGATGCACACGGCCGTTTACAGGAGCGACAGCAAGGGCAAAATAGAAAAACTCTCCGCAAAAGAAGGCGACAACAGCGCCATATTCAGCAAAAACATGAAGTATTACATGAATGTCTATTCCAACATCCGTACTCCGTACGTGACCACTCTTTGCAACCGCAACGGTAAGACGCTGAAAGTGCTCGAAGACAACCAAGCATTGGTGGCCAAACTTGACGGCCAGCATTTAGGGACGCGCGAGTTCTTCCAATTCACTACGGGAGAAGGCATACAGTTGAACGGCTACATGGTAAAACCGGCCGATTTCAATCCGGGCAAGAAATATCCCGTCGTCATGTTCCAGTACAGCGGTCCCGGTTCGCAACAAGTCCTCGACTCTTGGGGAACCGGCAGCATGGGCGGCACCTTGTATGAACAATACTTGGCACAACAAGGCTTCATCTGTGTCTGCGTGGACGGACGGGGCACCGGAGGACGGGGTGCAGAGTTCGAGAAATGCACCTACCTGAACTTAGGCTACTTAGAAGCAAAAGACCAAGTGGAAACCGCCCTTTATTTGGGTACGCTGCCCTACGTTGATGCCTCGCGTATCGGCATTTGGGGGTGGAGTTACGGAGGCTTCAATACACTGATGAGCATGAGCGAAGGCCGTCCCGTCTTTGCTGCCGGAGTCGCCGTGGCTCCTCCTACTTGTTGGCGTTACTACGACACGGTCTACACGGAACGCTTCATGCGCACCCCGAAGGAAAACGCCGCCGGATACGCCCGCGGTCCGATAAGCCAAGCCGACAAGTTGCATGGCAAGCTCCTGATTTGCCACGGCACGGCCGACGACAACGTCCACTTCCGCAACTCCATGGAGTATGCCGAAGCATTGGTGCAAGCCGGCAAGCCGTTCATGATGCTCCCCTATAACAACCGCAACCATAACATCACCGGTGGCAACACCCGTAACCATCTTTACACGAGCATCACGAATTTCTTCATCGAAAACATGAAATAGGGATACGAAACTGCCCAAGAGGCTTTTCACGAAAGAATATTACACGTTATAATTCACGTTATCAATACATTACAATCTACGCCAAACGTAAAATTGTTCTGCTGAGAATGATTTTACGTTTGGCGCAGATTGATTTTTCATTCTCTAAAGAATGATTTTACGGCTTCTGCAACATAGAATTATTTTCACAAGTTCCAAATATTCTTGTTGGACAAGGCTTCAAACTCCATGTCGGCTTCCCCTGCATCATCAATAGGAATCTCCCTTCCAGTAGAACAGGCAATCAAACAGGACAAGTCTACATCAGCAATTTCTGCCGAAGGACAAACATACAGTTTATCCGGCATTTCGAATGATTATTGGCATCAGCCATCCAAAAAGGACTGCTTGTCATTTCAATAGGAGTAAGCGCAACTTCTTGTCAAAGCGATACAGCATCATAACCTTGTTAAAGGTTACGCCTTGTTTGAACAAATGTTGCTCCTTTGGAATAGAAAACAAAGGGTACATATAGGCAGACAAACAATAGTAACCAATGTGAGAAAGATTCATCGGTTATCTCCATACCTCTTGCTTTGAGCATCTACACTAACTCTTGGGGTATGGAATATATTTTTATAAACGGAATCCTCGTTGCCACATACCTATAAAAACAAAAACGACTCACACATTTGAGCATCGTTAAGAGGCTTGGCGAGTTCACGTACTGCGAATATACAAATAATCATTGATAACCCAAACTCTTCTGCGACAAAAATCAAGTAAAAGTCAAAATTGTCCTAAATATTGTCCTAAACGTTATTGAAGAAAAATAAAAAAGGAAGCTGAAAACCGAGGTAAAATGACTATCTTGGTAGTGACGACCAAATCACTCAGCTTCCTATGGCAAATATAACACTTTTTGCGCAAGCGATCGGGCATCTGCCCAAAGAAAATATCTGGAAAATAATCCGTGAGGCCGGAACGGATAAACATTGTAAGGGCTACGACACGTGGACGCAGCCCATCAGCATGGTGTTCTGCCAGTTTTCGCAATGCGCTCCAGTGCGCGACATCTCCAACGGGCTTAAATCGGCTACGGACAATCTAAATCATCTTGGCACAAGCCTGGCGCCATCCAAACCAACAGTAGCCTATCAGGACGCTCGTCGCGACAGTACGGTGTTCCGCAACATCTTTTACATGCTGTTTCGGCATTTCGGACAGCAGGCCTCGTGACAGTGTAAAGGCTTCCGTTTCAAGATGCCCGTACGCATGCTCGGCTCCTCGCTGGTGCCGCTGACGCTCTCGGTGCATGACTGGGCGCATTATACCACCACGAAAGGAGAGGTAAAGATGCACACGCTGCTTGATTACGACTCCCTGTTGCCTGAGTTTGTGAATATCACCAACGGAAAAGTAGCAGACAACAAGGCTGCTTTCGACATTCCCGTATCGCCTCACAGCGTTGTGGTTGCAGACCGTGGATATTGCAATCATGCTTTGCTGAACCATTGGGGCAGCATGAATGTGTTCTTCGCGGTACGGCACAAGGACAATATCCGCCATGGCAGCATCGGGGAGCTACCGTTGCCGGAAAAACATGCCCAAAACGTACTTATAGACGAGATGATAGAGTTCGAGCGTGATGCGGCTCGCAGGAAATATCCAAAGCGGCTATGCAGAATTGCCGCTTGGAACGACGGACATGGCCATACCGTTGAATTGCCCACGGACAACTTCACGTTGGCCGCATCGACTATTGCCCAACTCCATAAGGCGCGATGGCAGATTGGGATATTCTTCCACAATCTCAAGCAACTGCTTCGGATAAAGAGTTTTATCGGCACGTCATCCAACGCTGTAGAGATACAGATATGGACTGCTTTAATCACGATGCTACCGCTAACGCGGCTAAAACACATAGCAAGGTATAAATGGTCATTAGCGAACCTTGTTGTATCGCTACGACTGAACACATTCACCAAAATCAGCCTTGAAAAGTGGCTAAACGAACCATTTACTCCACCTCTGGATTATCTCGATTTTGAGTAGGGAGGGGGTCAGTGAAGCTGTTTTTTGCAATGTCAACAGACATCGCACGTTACACCTCGTTCAAAAATTATTTAGGACAATATTGAGTAAAAGTGGATTTATTTGATGTATTTGATGTATTTGATGTATTTATATTTAATAATGTTAAATCATGCCATAAAACCACGTTTTGGCAGTCAGACAATGCGATTCTCAAGGTAAAAATGTTATCTTTGCATCGTCTATACACATACCGGAAGCCCCAATGGGCAGAGGTTGGGCAGACATACATATGGTATAAGGCGTTTTTGTACGCTTTGGTTTTGACGCTATAAGAATCTCGCAAATTCAACGACAAGTCAAGAACAAAGCAACAAAGAACGCCTCATGGGGTGTATTATATACAGTTCTCATTAGCTTCAATCGCTTCATAGATTGTTGCCAAGAGTGATTTTATATACTTACACTGGCGTGGGGCTTTCGGCGTTGCTCGTTTCGACTTGTCGGGCAATGCGAGAGCCTTTATAGCGTGGAACGAGTAACAAACAGGCTCCACGCTTTTTCGTATGTATTAATATCCTTTAATTATTTCCATATCGGAGCCTATGGATATTGAATAATTCTAATATGGAATATTGAACTATGGATTTAGATGATAAAGACTTACTTATGGAACATCCCCTCAAAGGAGCAGTTCTTGACATAGATACACTTAACTCTCAGATGGCGATAACGTCTTTGCCCGACAATTTTCAAATAAGAACGATGTCTGATATTAAGACATTGGAGGAATTTGTTACCCTTAATTATACCAAAGGAATAAGATTGTATCGTGGGCATGAGTCACGTGATTACAAAATTGAATCGACAATTGTACGACATGTAAAAAAGAACAATAAGGATTGTTCGATTCAAGACATACTTGATGCTGAAAAGAAAGGCTTTAATTTGTTTTGCAACAATGTTTTCAAAGACAAGTGGTTGCGCAACAAAATGGAAAAATCAAATGAAACTTTATTTACAATGTCCATTGGTCGGCATTTAGGCTTACCTTGTAGATTGATAGACGTTACTGCAAGTCTTGAAACTGCAATTTGGTTTACCGTAATGAATCCCAATTTTTATAATGTAGATGGTGAGGTTGTTCTAATTGTCCTTGACAAAAATGATGTTTCAGATACAAATCACCCCCCTTTCAATGCAACTAAATTGTCATATACCCACGATTCATTTATAGCAGACTCTCTTAATGAGCTGCCATTTGGGGAACAACGTAGATTCGTTCAGTACGGTCATTTTATATGGGTTGATGATGGTTCCTTGTTAAATGAAGAGCAAGTGATTTCTGACTCTGCTTTCCATATAGAGCGTTTTACGATACCTTGGCAAGCAAAACTATCATTAGCTGTTGAACTTTATAGAGATGTGTACAGCGGTTGCGCGTACCAATCATCTATTGCAAACATTAAGCAACATATATAACTAAATGCTTCTTGTTTCTTTACTAATGTAATTTTTTGTATTTAATATCAATAAATTTCAGTAAACATGAAAAAAGTATTGTTGTTTTTATTTATTCTCTTTGCTACAAAGGCCAGCGCTTCCGTGGTCACCATTGGTGGCATGAAGTATGACATTCAAGGAACAAAAGCTGCCGTTATCTCACGTTATGACTATTATGGAGACTTTTTGAACTACAGGTTTAATTATACGGGGACTAGTTACACAGTTCCTAGTTCTATCACCTATAATGGAAATACATATATTGTTGATCGAATTGCTAAGTCTGCTTTCACAGGTTATAATGCAGACCATCATGATTGTGTTCAAATTACAAGTATAAACCTTCCAGGCACGATTAACACTATATGTTCGTCCGCATTTGAAGGAACAGGCATTAGCAAAATGGTAATTCCTTCAACCGTAACGAAAATGCAAGATGACGTTTTCAAGGATTGTGATTTCTTGACAACATTAATTTATTTACCAAAGTCAGCTCCTTCTGGATGGACGGCTACAAGTACAACATATGTTCCAGACAAGGAATCATATTCCGCACCTTCTCATTCTATTAATGGTTCTTTTATTGTTGAGATGATTTCCTTTGGGCAGAACACATTTACATATACAGGGCAGGCGCCAACAACTACTTGGACTAACAATGTTGATGGGTATACAGCATCTTTAACAATGCCAACTCTTGAGAAAGATGCAGGCTCTTATGTTGCATATATTCCAGTAACTTTCACAAAAGGTTTCGAATCATTTTCTACTGAAGTTGCATATAGATACACTATCAAAGCAGCAGAACTTACAGCAAAAGTTCATGACGCATCAAGAGTATATGGTGACAACAACCCTGCATTTAACATCACTTATAGCGGTTTTATCAATGGAGATAATGAAAGCATTATCATGACAGAACCAACTGTAACAACTACTGCAACTGCAACAAGTAATGTGGGTACTTATCCAATATCCATTAGTGGCGGCGTTGCTCAGAACTATACTCTAAAATATGAAACTGGCACTTTAACTGTCACCAAGGCATCCTTGGAAATATCTGTAAATGAAGCTACAAAGGTTTATGGTTCTAAAAATCCAGCCTTCACCCTAAATTATTCTGGGCTGAAGAATAATGAAACTGAGCCAAATTGGGAGAAATTCCCTATATTCTCAACAACTGCTGATAAGACTAGTGATGCCGGAAGTTATCAAGTAGTAGTGGATTGTTCTACTACAAACTATAATATTGCAAAAAATAATCCAGGTATATTAACCATCACACCTGCTCAACTTACAATCAAAGCAAAAGATGCATACAAAACTTATTATGAGGAAAATCCATCTTTAACATATGTTTGTTCCGGTTTTGTAAATGGAGACGATGCATCTTCTGCCTTGCAAGCTCAGCCTACACTTTCAACTACCGCAAATCAATATAGCAATGTCGGCACTTATGAGATTGTAGCAAAGGGTGCTAGTTCCAAAAACTATAATATTGTTTATGTCCCCGGTACTTTTACTATAAATAAAAGACTATTAATAGCAAAGGTCGGAAACCTTGAAAGAAACTATGGTGAAGAAAATCCACCATTTATTGTTGAATATGAAGGTTTTGTAGGTAATGATAGTGAAAGTAGTCTTTTTATAAAGCCAACTGCTAAAACTTCTGCTATTTCAACATCAAATGTGGGCACTTATCCTATAAATATATCTGGTGGTGATGCGACTAATTATAAGTTCTCTTACACCTCTGGAGTGTTGACTATTAACAAGGCGGAACAAACTATTGAATGGAATCAAGACTTGTCAAATGCCCAAGTTGGATCTCAAGTCAAGTTAACTGCCGTAGCATCTTCTGGTCTTCCTATAGAGTATACAATGGAGTCTAATAATTCTGCTTCTCTGTATATGGTCGGGACTAAAACATACATTGATTGTATCGCATCTGGCCAAATTCTATTAAAAGCCATACAGAATGGTAATAACAACTATTATGGCACTCCTAAGGTAACGAATACCATAAACATAATTGGCAACACTATTGCTGATCCCACTTTAACAATCATCCAGGGTGAAAAAGGTTTAATTAGAACTCAAATAACTAAAGGAAGTGTATATACATTTACTATTGAAGCATCTGATGGTTGGAAAATTCATTCTGTATCATTCAATGATGAAGATATAACGGAACAACTTGATGCTCATAATAGATTCACAACACCTAATATCAACGCTTCAACTACATTGAATGTAGTGTATGAGTCTTCAAGTGATGGCATTACCTCTTCCAAGGTATCATCTGTAAAAATACTTGGAACATCATCTGGTATCAGAGTAGAAAATGCTAATCCAAATGAAGTCTTAAGGATATACACTATTGACGGCAAGCTCGTAAAAAAGCAGAAGATTCAATCTTCTGAAGTTGAGGTGAATTTGCCAAATAACGAGACCTATATTATCAATCTTGAAGATTTGAAATTAAAGGTAAGACTTTGATAATACAACGTGAGTTCGATATAAGATTCAGAAAAATTCTAATAGCCCGTCCTTGAAAAAGCTCACATCAATGGCGGGCTTTTCTCGATACTATTTGAGGAATATCCTGACATTAAGAGGGCATATAGTTTGTGCCATTCCCTGCAGATGATATTTACTAAGAATATCATCAAGGATGCTGCATGATTGGCCATGGCACGATGGTATAACAAAACGGATTTTTCAAAGAACTATTTGGAATAGTGGCAGAAGCCGCTTAGCCAATATGTTGAATTTTTAACGGGCTATTGCTATAACAAAAGAAATAATAAAGGAGAAATCAACCTCCCCTACTTATAAATCAAGAATATGGCCGGAACCTTGGATAAATCCGGAAGAGAATGCTTCTTCCATTCCTGTACCGTCCGTGTTCTTATATACTCTTCTTTACAAGTTATGCCTGCCGCCACACAAAGGCGGGTCTGTGGACGGCATGTCCGAAGAATCTCCTCGAACATCTTGGCATTACGGTAAGGTGTCTCGATGAACAACTGGGTCTGATGTTCCGTATATACCCGCTGTTCCAACATTTTAATACGTTTGGTCCGTTCAGCCGGGTCTATCGGAAGGTAACCGTTGAAAGCAAAACTCTGCCCGTTGAAGCCGGACGCCATCACGGCTAAAATCATGGAAGACGGTCCCACCAAAGGAATGACCCGCAGTCCCTTACGTTGGGCAATGGCCACCACATCGGCTCCCGGGTCGGCCACAGCCGGACAACCGGCCTCCGAAATCACACCGACCGGCATCCCTTGTTCCAAAGGGTGCAGATAGGACGCAAACGCTTCCGGAGAGGCGTGCTTCCCCATGGCGTAAAAAGTCAACTCATCTATATTGATGTCCCGATCCACCTTTTTCAGAAAACGACGGGCCGAACGTAAATCCTCCACGATGAAATGCCTGATGTTCCGGATAATCTCTGTATTATAATCCGGCAAAACCTGTGAATGAGGTGTATCCCCCAACGTGACAGGTATCAAATAAAGTGCTGGTTCCATTACTTTTTGTTTGCTGACGGATGATACCCCGACTCACGGAGAATCTTTTCATAATCATTCTCATGAAGCAATTCACCGATCGTCACCCGGGGGTGTGATTTCATATAATGGTCTATGATTTGCAAGCCCAACCATAAACCTATCTGGTCCGGACTGTCCTTCCCGATATAAGGCGTAGTTCCACGAGGCTCCATGAAAAGCCTGATCATCGTCAAATCTGCAGAAGTCAGAACACCATGCCCCATTAGCCAATTCCATATTTCGGTTTCGTTCTCCTTGTACCAAAGCACGCGTTCTTCTTCAAAACCGGCTTCTTGCTCCAAAGAGATATTCCGGCAATGCGCAATCACCCAATGTATCTTCCCGTAATCTGCGATATAATCCAACAAAGTATGCACCTTATCGTCCGGCAAAGGATATTCATGGGACAGATAATAGAACAAAGCATCCGACACCAACCAACTTCGGTCCATTACCCGACGCTGATAATCATGATAATATTTGCGGTACAAAGGATAGTCACGCCCCAAATACTTGTCCAGACTGATACCCAATAGGCTGTCGCCCACCACAATACTTTGGTTCAAACCGGATATCTGAGTATACATAAACGGTATACGAAAACTGGGGTCAGCCTTCTTGACTTGCTCGAATACCGAAGAAATTTCTGCTTCCTCCACATTCAAATCCGTGTACTCATCATGCACGTCTTCCAACAACACCTGCATGGTGGAGTCAAGATAATACTCCCGCAAACGCTGTTCGATACGCGGTTCCTGTACGGCCCCGATAGCCAACACCTCTTCTATAAGCAACCGTGTCGCAGCCGGATATTCCGTATTCATACGCTGGAGAGAAGTGAAACTATTCAAGGAAACGAATTCATCAACCAAACGGTCATAACGGAATATTTTTTCTCCTTTATCCGACTGGCTATCCGTCCACCAGGGAACGGAACTCCACCGACAAGAAGAAAAAAACATAGTCAGACCTATTAAAATCAATAAAACTCGCTTCAAAACTTATTATTCGTTAAATACGCATACAAATATACAAACAAATACATTAATCACAAACTATTTTACTAAAAAAAGCAAAAAGAAAAACTATATATGGGGCAAATCGGAGTATTTATGACGATTTTGGAAATAGTAAGCCCACAAAATACTAAACCGAGCCTGTTCCGGAATAGGGTTTACGACCATACGGGACAGATTTTCCTTCCGGGACACCCGAAAATCTTTCTTTTGCTTTCTGAAATCAGCCCTCGCCCGAAATACAGCCTGAAAAGACCGTCTCTCTCCTTTCAGCAAAAACTGGAGAGCTGCCAGTCTGTCCAGCCAAAAACGACAACGCATGACCGTACTTAAACGCTCATCCGGCAGATTCTTATAAAGCATATAAAGGTTATTCCGGAAATTCAAATAAGTCTTATTCGGGTTTTCCTTGGGCAACGTGCCTCCCCCTACATGATAAACCACAGCCGACGGTACACAAACGATATCGTATCCGCGACTGCGTAATCGCCAACAAAAATCTATCTCCTCCATGTGGGCGAAAAAACGGGCATCCAAACCTCCGACTTCATGATAAACGGCACTACGTACCATCAAAGCGGCTCCGGTGGCCCAAAAAACAGGTGCCACAGTATCGTATTGCCCCTCATCGGTTTCCACCGTATTCATTATACGCCCCCTGCAATACGGATAGCCCCAAGCATCCATGTATCCTCCTGCCGCTCCCGCATACTCAAACTTATCCGGTGCATGCCAACTTAAGATTTTGGGTTGGCAGGCTGCTACCTCCGGATGGGTATCCAAATACTGCAACATGGGAGAAATCCAATCGTCTTTCACCTCCACGTCCGAATTCAACAAAACAAAATATTCGGCCTCAATCTGTGCCAAAGCCCGGTTATACCCTTCGGCAAAACCATAATTCCGTTCCAATAAGATTGTTTTCACTGCAGGAAAATCCACAGAAAGAAGCTCCAACGACTTATCCGTAGAAGCATTGTCGGCCACATATATCTCTGCCTGTGTATGAGCCAGCACACCAGGCAAAAAGCGACGAAGCATTTCTTCTCCGTTCCAATTTAAAATGACTACAGCCACTTTGTCCATATCCTTCCTCTCCTACTATTATAATAAGGTGGCACGCAAAGCCGATCTGCCTACATTAAAATCTCCTAAACGTACACGGACAATCTGATTGTCCAAATTCTCTTCGACAGGCAATTCCACCCGGATATAGTTGGCCGTAAAGCCATGCATCACTCCTTCCGTTCGGGACCTTTCCAACAGGACCTCGGCCTCGGTTCCGATGTAACGCCGATAAAACGCTTCCCATTTCGCATCAGACAGCTCCAATAGCCGTTGGCTACGTCGATGTTTCTCCTCAGGCGAAACGGAATGTTCTATTTTCAGAGCCATCGTTCCGGGACGCTCCGAATAACTGAACACATGCAACTGACTCACATCCAACGAACGGATGAATTCGAATGCTTCTTCAAAACACTCCTCAGTCTCGCCCCTTGTACCTACAATCACATCCACACCGATAAAGGCATCAGGCATCAGTTCCTTCACACGTGATATCTTCTCTGCAAAAAAATTTGTAGTATAACGGCGACGCATAAGCTTCAACACTTCATCACTACCACTTTGCAATGGTATATGAAAATGAGGCATAAACGCACGCGACTCTGCACAATAAGCCAATACTTCCTCTGTCAGCAAATTGGGTTCGATGGAAGATATACGATAACGGGCTATACCTTCCACCCGGTCAAGCGCTTTCACCAAATCCAAAAAGCTCTCATCGGTAGTCTTACCGAAATCTCCGATATTCACTCCGGTCAACACTATTTCACGACCGCCCTCCGATGCGGCTTGTTCTGCTTGACGAACCAATGAGGCTATGCTACCGTTACGGCTACGCCCACGAGCGTATGGAATCGTACAATACGTACAATAGTAATCGCATCCGTCTTGCACCTTCAGAAAATAACGTGTCCGGTCGCCACATGAACAGGAAGGGACAAATGTATGTATATCTTTCGTAGGTACTGTGTAAGCCTCGTGCTCCGCATCAGCTAGTTTACGTTCTGCCGGCAACAAGGGCAAACGTTCCTCTAAATAACGCAATATATCTCCTTTCTGTTCTGCCCCCAAAACCAAATCCACTCCGTCGATGGCAGAAACCTGCTCCGGTTTAAGTTGAGCATAACAGCCCGTCACCACTACAAAGGCACCGGGATGTTGTCTCACCAACTTGTGAATAGCCTGCCGACATTTATGATCGGCGACCTCTGTCACCGAACAAGTATTCACCACACAAATATCGGCACGTTCTCCGGCTCGCACCGTCCTCACTCCCATCTCCTTCAACAAACGCCCTATTGTAGAAGTCTCTGCAAAATTCAACTTACAGCCCAACGTAAAATATACGGCTTTCTTCCCCTCAAAAACGGATGCTTCTGTCATATCATCTATAGTATAATCCAATCTTAATCACTGTTTCAACCGCAAAGTTACATAATTCTATGGAATAGCACACAGAGAACCTCGAAAAATTAACAGTACATAAAATATTGATTCATTGCAACTTATATAAGTCTTAAAAAAATAAGTATCAAAAAAAAGAGGGCAAAGTGTACAACATATCAAAAAAGTATATACCTTTGCAATGTTTTAATAAGCAATTGATTGTTTTACAGATTTAAAAAAGCAAAAAAATGAAAAAGTTAGCATTTTTGTTCGTAGCTTTCGCAGCTATTTCTTTCGCATCTTGCGGTAACAAAACTTCTCAGGCTGAAACTGCAGCAGATACTGACACTGTAGCTGTAGAAGAAGAAATCGTAGAAGTTGATTCTGTAGTTGCTGATAGCGCTGCCGCTGATGCTGCTGTAGTTGCTGATAGCGCTGCTGCTGAAGCTCCTGCTGCTGAATAATTCAGTACAGATACGAACTAAAAGGAACAAGAGATCATACGCGAGTATGGTCTCTATTTTTTTATACCGATTCCTTATTTTCGGAATCTATCTCTTTTAGCACGATAAATCTGATTAATAAAAAGGGGAACACCCCTCACTGGATATTCCCCCTATAAATAACACACAATATAAATAGCCCTTAATTAAGCTTCTTCCGCTACAACCTCAAAAGGTATCTCAACAGAAACTTCCTTATGCAATTTTACAGTAGCATGATATGAACCTACTTCCTTCACATCTTTCACTACAATAATCTTACGGTCAATATCAAAACCAAGCTTCTTCAACTCGTCTGCAATCTGCAAACTGTTTACCGAGCCATAGATGACACCCGTAGCACTCACCTTAGTAGGAATAGTCAAAGCAACCTCAGCCAACTTATCAGCCAATGCCTGAGCCTCATTCTTGATTTTCTCCAACTTATGAGCACGCTGCTTCAAATCCTCAGCCAACATTTTCTTGGCAGAATCGGAAGCAATCACAGCCTTACCGGTAGGAATAAGGTAGTTACGACCGTAACCTGACTTTACGTCTACAATATCATTCTTGTAGCCCAAGCCTATAATATCTTCTTTCAATATAATTTCCATGCTTACTCCTCCTTATTATTATTTCATCATATCTGTTACAAATGGAAGAAGTGCCAAATGACGGGCTCTCTTGACAGCCTGTGCTACACGACGCTGATACTTCAAGGAAGTACCTGTAATGCGACGGGGCAAAATCTTACCCTGCTCATTCAAGAATTTCTTCAAGAATTCGGGATCCTTATAGTCAATGTACTTAATACCACTTTTCTTGAAACGACAGTACTTTTTCTTCTTCACGTCTACGGTCGGCGGAGTCAAATATCTGATTTCTGATTGCTGTGCCATGATTTAATCCTCCTTTTTTGATTTGTTATTTCTTCTCTTCTCAGCGTATTCTGCTGCATACTTCTCCATTTTGATAGTCAAAAAGCGAAGTACTTTCTCATCACGACGGAAATTGACTTCCAAAGTTTTAATCACTTCAGGCTGTGCCTTGAACTCCATAAGGATATAAAATCCCGTGGATTTCTTTTCAATGGCGTAAGCCAATTTCTTCAGGCCCCAGTTCTCTTCATTGATAATCTCTGCACCATTGTCAGTGAGGATTCCTCTGAACTTGTTGACCGCTTCCTTCATCTGATCGTCAGATAAAACGGGAGTTAAAATGAAAACGGTTTCGTATTGATTCATAATCCGTTAAATAAATAATTAATAATGTTTTTGCAAAAATGCGGTGCAAAATTACGCTTTTCTCTGCTATTATGCAAATTTTCCAGACCTTAATTCCAATCAAAGCCCACGGTTTTTTCATTTAAAAATGCTTGTTTTCCCCGAGAAAAGTATTATTTTCGCACATAACGATGCCGAAGCACCGTCTTCGGTGTTTCTTTTTAA
>QWCN01000483.1_pt1 | contig 69640 bp, 39 predicted proteins | sample 1972711 | NCBI WGS metagenome assembly QWCN01 (sample SAMN09866707, study PRJNA288562) | Human gut metagenome isolate term1_stool, whole genome shotgun sequencing... | isolation source: gut | host: Homo sapiens | place: USA: California | reverse complement strand
ATGCCCATTTGAGGGTAATTCCCCCTCATTGGGGATGAAAAACCGGCTCAGGCGGTGCTTGCGTGGCTGTTTTTCGACTTTTGCTTGTGATCCTTGATGCTTTATTCATCATTTTATGCATGATTGAATGTTCGGGAGATTTGGAGGCGAGTTATTCAGCAGTTCCTTAACAGAGCCTTTGTTAAACCAGTATTATATCAACAACAGATGATGGTGTTACAACGTATCGTGTATGTTCGTAATACATATTTTTCCCGCAGCAATGTTTGAATTTCTTTCCGCTTCCGCACGGACACGGTTGCTTTCTTCCGACCACTTCAATATCTTCCCGTATGCGTTGCTCTTTAATTCCTCTAATTGTAACCTTCTGCAAGTACGGTTGTTTAAGATCCAAGTACTGATCCAGCATAAGGAATTTTTCTTTTTCAGGTCTTGTATCATCCGATATTTCCAGAACACATCGTTTATCTTCGGGATGTGATACAATACAAATTGCTTGGATAACATCTATCTTATCGATACACTCTATTGCCGGTTCTCCCCAATAAAGCTCTCCTCTAATATGTGGGCAGTCTAAACTTTGCATAGATTTACCGCATATACTGCAATGGGATTTTGAAATAACATATTCGCTACTGGCGAAAATAGTGTATGGGTACAGCTCTTCATATTGGACCAAGAGATCATAGAGCTCATTTAGTTCTAACCTGTTATCAATTTCTGTGAAACGACCAATATACTTTATTGCATCAAGACAGTCTTGGAGTTTGTTCCAAGACTCTTTATACTGACCATTTTCAAGCATTTCAAAATATTGAAGCAAGTTACAAAACAACTTAAAATAATCCTTGAAAATGAATTGTGCATTAGCAAGCTGCTCATCTTTTCTTTGGATTGCAATTTCTTTTATCTCTGAAAAAAGATCTGCACATAGTTCAAAATCTTCTGTAGGGTTATTCCAATTATTTTCTAACAGTTTATGTTTGGTTTTGTTGAGATGGTTACATACTGTATTGATTTGACTTATATCTTTGTTTTGAAGAAAATGTTTTAGCATATACTTCCTCACATTTTATTCAGGTCAATCTTTTCGAATGATTCCTTAAATGTTTTAGCGTCACCCGAATAATGAAGAGTTTTTTCTTCATCTTCTCGTTTCACAATAAAAGTAACATCAACTTTCGCATCTTCTTTTTCACGACCTTTAAGTTTATCTTTGATATAGTCCGAAACAAGATTTATTGCAATGGGCAATAAGATGTTTCCAGCAACCAAAATAACAGGCATCCAAATATCAAAAGAATGTAAAGATCGTATTTGAATATCTGAATCCGCAAGTAAATCAATACTGTTTTTGGGATTGTTTTGACGGCAGAATTTTACAAAACTGATTGACTCTTGCGCAAAATAATACTCGTTTTCTTTATATTCTGAAGGCACAACCAGAAAATCTGTAGTTTCAAATTTATTTCGAGTATCTTCTGAAATGGAATTTGTATTAAAGTATGCATTAAAATCAGTTGTTGAACTAAAAATTTTAACATTGTTGTTCATATTTTTTCCTTTCACATTACAAGTTCTGCATTGCAGCAAGTAGTACTGCATCATTTTTTGTAATTCCCCAAAAACAATCCCTCCTAATATTTTAAAGAACTTGTCAATCAAGGCTTCAAATAATGCGGCAGCTATTACAGTGTTATGGATTTTCTTGAAAGCAGCATAAAGTTTCAAGTAAGTTTCGGAAATATCATCGCCAAGACTAAGAATACAGTTGGTCAGATCTTAAGGAACTGCTGAATATATCGGCAGTAACTGTCGCGCATAATCATTTTGAAAGTTGTATATAGTGTGAAAATGCACCTTAGAATACGAAACATCTCGATTAGATAAGAAGCTTTTTTACTTTAAACTTCATTGCGCTTCACGATAATAATCACTCACCCTGTTGCTATATTTGCCCCTTGTGCAAATAGAATTATCACGCATTCCTTCTTAGAAATAGTTCATGCGTCTAAAAGAATTTCTAATAACATAATCCACCAGACCGTTAAAAACAGGTTGATATTCAATCGTTAACTACTCCAAGGACTCTACCACAACAGTAAACACTGTCTGACGAAAGCAACTGGATCGGCTTATAGGCTTTATTATGCGAGATAAGGCATTTTTTGCCCAACTCTTTGATGAAGGCATCACCGTTCACAACAAAGATGCCGATGTCGCCTTCCTCAACCATGTCTTGCTTGGCAACGAAGACACGATCACCGCTATGGAAGGTCGGCTCCATACTGTCACCCGAAATCGGAATCACGTAGTCGGCTTCTTCTGCCTCCGGTGTTTCCTTCACCCAAATCTCTTCAGGCACTTCTGTTTCGAGAAAGTTACCGATGCCTGCGGATGCCGGGAAATCATAATAGTCGATTCTCAGCTTGCGCATTCTCGGCTTTTTCGGTTGGCTGACAAGCGCACGCTCATATTCAGCCGAGAGGACAGAGTTGACTGCCTTCTTTCCGTATTCATCTATATATCTGTATTGCCGGATCAGTGTCCATTCCTGAAGTGTAGGTGTATCCGTTACAGACTTGATTCCGAGAAGCTGATCAGAAGATACACCAAGAGCTTCGCAAATCTTCAGGAGGGTTACGCAGTCCGGTTTTGCCCTTCCGCTTTCCCATGTTGATACCGCTGAAGGTGATTTTGCACCGATATATGCCGCAAGCTCTTCTTGTTTCATGTTTTTAGCCAGTCTTGCTTCCTTGATTCGCAAACCAATAGACTTCATCATACACCCCTCCAATCTATTATGGTACCATTATACCACAAGCAAAATCAAATGTCAAGAGAAAACTTTAATTAAATTCAAGAAAACCTATTGACAAATGAACATTGTTAATGTATAATATACTTACTTCACCGTGATTCAAGCGCAAGGCAAACAGAAAGGGAAAGAAACATGATGTCTGATCGACTAAGGAGGTACCTATGCAAACGCCCCCATATCGCAAGGTGTATATTGATGTGTATACACTGATGCGAAAAGACGGAACGGTTCTCCCAGGGTTCTTTATCTGGGAGGACGGAGAAAAGCACACGATCGACCGTGTGCTTCACATCACTCCTGCAGCCCCGCTGAAAGTCAGTGGCAGAGGCATCAGATATACCGCGCAGATCAGTGGTCGGGAAAGATATCTTTTCCGCGAAGACGATCGCTGGTTTGTCGAAGCACCAATTATGTAACAACTGATAGAAAAAAGGAATTTCGCTCATGAGAAGAATACTGACACCTTCCGCCTTAAGGAGAATAGATTATCGTGAAAGAAGTAAAAAGCACCGGTGCATGGGTACTGCGGCAAATGTTCTGCCCGAACTGCGGTACGCTCAATACAGCATACGAACAGGATAACCTCACAAAATTCGAGTGCCACCATTGTACAACGGTATTTGTGCGAAGCTACAAAAACCGCCGTCAGGATCTGTTGCTGATAACAATCCCCAAAGGACAAGTCCGTTTGAATTGATCTGATACAATACAATTGAATACTGCGAACGACACAGCGTGCCTGGCTGAAACAGTGCTAAGTTAAGTCGCGTCTGTAGGTCTCGCGTGGAAATTGGTGTGCAAAGCCAGTTGGCAGAAGCCAAGCATGTAGAAGCCGCCGATAGATAGAACATCCCATGGGATAACTGTGGGATCAGTCTGTCTGTCGATGGCTTTTTTGCTTGTCAACAGATACATACCACTCCCGAACGCTCCCGACAGAGAAATCTGAAAGGAGCGTTTTTTATGTTGTCCGATTGGCAGACCTACATAGCAAAGTACCCGTAATCTCCGATTTTTGATTTTCACCCACAAATTCAAAGATCAAAAATTCAAGGAGATTACAAAATGAGTTTCAACTACAGAAAAGAAGAATATGCACTGAACAAACGCCTGGAAAAGCAAAGAAGATTTTTTAAAGAAAACGGAATGAGCGACGAGCAGATTGCCGCTGTCGAAGAACTGGAATGGGATGAATTCCGCTACAGACGAAATCAAGAAAGCGTAGCCATAACCGTTCCGCTGATGACCACCCATGAGGATGGATCAGAATGTGAAACCGATCCGACTGTCATGAGTTATACGGACGAGCATTTCACCGATCCTTTCTGCCATGGGTTTGATGACACGAGACTGCAGATAATATGGGATCAAGCAGATGAAACAGATAGGATGATACTCATACAGCTTTCAGAAGGCTACTCTCAGCCCGAAATAGCGAAAATGATGGGCATCACACAGCAGGCGATCAGCAAAAGAATTGCAAAATTCAAAAAATAAAAAAATATTTTCGTTTTGGTTGTGGAAACGCCGATTTTTTTGCCAGTAGAAGTGAGGGAACAAAAAACAGTCCTTTCGTGGTCCTTGACAATTGAATAGATGGAATGCCGAGGGAACTCCCGATCCTGCCCGAAAGGGCAAGCCGGCAGGCACGGCCGCCATGACCTCCCTTTTCTCTGTTGATAAAGAGCAGAGAGAAAGTCGAGCGAGCGATCAACCGTGTGCTGCCCCGTGCAGTATTCAGCATTGCACGGCAGGGCGATGACAGGGATTTGGGTGAACAATGATACTCCTGCGTTCGGCGCAGCTCGCAATTGTGTAGGCGAGATATAGGGTTTCCGACTGGAATTTATGTCGGTTAACTTATATGTGATCCCGGTTTCTGTGTAAATCGCCACAGAAAAATCATGCTGCCGGGTACTCTGCATTCCCCCTATGAATTGACACTCCTTTGGGACGTGTTAATTCCCCTGCCGGGGGCTGAAACAAATACGGTGGGACTACTGACAAATTCACATTTGACAGCAGAACTACTGTGCAGGAGGGCAAGTCCCTCCTGCATACCATTCTGCTGTCAAAAAAACAAACCCGACTCACACAAGAGGTAAAAATGAATATCGAACTGATCATTGATCCGGAGTTTGTGGCGTGTATTCCTCCTCTGTCTCAGGATGAGTTCGAACAGCTTGAGGAAAACATCCTATCCTCCGGCAAAATCTACAATCCGATTCTCGTTTGGAATCAAACCATTGTGGACGGACATAACCGGTATCGGATTTTGAAACGCCACCCCGAGATCGAAGCGAAAATCGAAAGCATTGCTTTTGACAGTCGCTATGATGCGATTGCGTTTATCTGTGAAAACCAGGTTTCACGACGGGAATTGAATGAAGTGCAAAGAGCCTATATCATCGGAAAAAGATATGACGCAGATATGCAGTCTCATAAAGAGGTGGCAAGTCGTCAAACCCGCATTGACGGGAGGTTTCACCGTTGTTCTCAAAATGAGAACAACGGTGAAAGGACAAGAGAATGTATAGCAAGAAAGTATGGTGTATCCCCAACCAAGGTAAGCAGAAATCTTGACTTTTCAAAAGGTGTCGATGCGGCTGAAAATGCCTTTCCCGGTATTCGGGAAAAGATTCTGAGCAAGCATATCACACCACCCATGCAGGAAGTTGCACAAATTGCTCGCCTACCGACGCAAGAACGATACCGAGCATCCAAACGGCTTCTTGTCCTGACGAATGCAAGAGGAAAAAGCAAGGCAAGGAAATCCGGTTTATCGCAATTTGAAATCGAAATAGCCGATCCGCAAATCACGGTCGAAAAGTATTCCACACCATCTGTCGATGAAAACAGCATTCTTGAAACGATGCAGGGTGAAGCCGAAAACTTCATCGACACCGTGGACAACCTTTTTGTTCATTTCCCGAAACTTCTTGAAGACGAGGAGTTCCGGAGGCGGACAAAAGCGATTCTGAAACAAGTGAAAGATTATATTATTGAAAAAACAGGAGAGTAAAAATGGAAAGACAAGTAATATCCAAAACCGATTACCACATGATGTCCATCAACACCAAAGACATCAACATTCCGAACAGCCCCCAGGGGTATCAGAGAAGCAGAAAAGAAAAAAATCGCATTGCGGAGATCGTGGCCAATTTCGATGAACGCATCGCAAACGAGCCGAAGCTGAGCTATCGTGACGGACACTACAACTGCTTTGACGGTCAGCACACCATTGCGGCAAGAAAAGCTATCAACAAAGGAAAGGACTTGATGGTACGCTGTAAAGTGTATTATGAGCAGACGCTCGAAGACGAGGCTTTTCTTTTCGCCAATCAGACAGGTATTGCTTCCAAGCCATCCCCTGCGGTTACGCTTAATGCCTATGTCATGTCAAGGGATAAGCGTGCGGTCGCATTCAAACGTGCGGCACAGAAAGGCGGAGTCATTATCGAAAAATGTACCAAGTTCGGCGACTATCGTCTCGGTTGCATCAATACTGCACTGAAGATTTTTGACAGGATCGGCTCGGCATCGTTTACGGACGGTTTGAAGATCATTCTCGAAGCATGGGATGGCGTGTCCATCTCGCTCCGTGCGGATATGCTTGAGGGAGTACTCGGGTTCATCGATCTCTACAGAGACAAATATGTTCGTTCTCTTCTCGTTGAACAGCTGAAAAAGCATACTCCGCAGGAGATTTTGAACAACGGCAAACTCGACCTCACACTTACAGGTCGCAAGCGTTTTATTCATCAGATCTACGAAATCTATAACGAAGGCATCGAGCGCAAGGAAAACTACCTGCCAATCCTGTTTTGACAAATCGCCTGAGAAAAGGAGCAAACAATGTTTGAGATCACATATAACGACAGAGATGTACTGAACAGATACATCGATGAACATAAAGCCTATCCGGGGGCGAGATACGATTTCACCTTTGAAAACCGCTTTTTGGTTTATCACTGCGAAATAACGAAGGAACTGCACTATATCGTACTTGACATGGAAACCGGATATGGTTCGGAACTGTGCAGAAGAAAAAAAGGCTGTCCGATCCGGGAAGAATCTTTCAAGGCATTGATTCCTCACATTTTTCAATCCATCAAATATACCGGAAGCAAAAGGCACATGGATCCGATGGATGCAGATCCGATTGCGGTAATCGATTCGGTTTTCCGTGTGGTTTTACCGAACTACGGATATGCGATTCGGGAAGAACAGATCCGATTGGCAAAACAGGTGTACAGAGGATTGACGCACGACCTTGTCTCTATCAATGAGGCGGAGGTCGGGACGGGAAAGACGCTGGCTTTCCTCGTTGCGGCATTGGTTGCACGAAAACTGAATTCAGACGGTCCATCCAAGCCGGTAACGATCACAACATCCAATATCGAATTGCAGACTGCACTTGTCGAAAGAGAGATTCCGAAGTTATCGAGGTGTCTGATGGACTATCGGATCATCGATAAACCGCTGAATGCGATTCTCCGTAAGGGGAAAGAACATTATTTCTGTAAACAGAGATTTGAAGATTTCATGACATCCATCAAGCGCACACCCGAAAAATACGGCAAGCTGATCGATGCCTTTGAAAGATCGAACTTTGAAAGACAGGCATTCGACCTTGACCGTATCAAAATGCGTCCTTCGCTGAAGGAACGGATTTGTGTCAAGATCCCCTGCAAAGGCTGCAAGTATGCCAAAGAATGCAGGTATCTGTGGTATGTCGGTATGGCAAAGGAAGCCGAGGGCATTGACTTTCAGGTCACGAACCACAATCTGTACTTGACCTCTCAAAGACTGCGCTCCGAAATGGAAATGCCCGGCGGTATGCTTCTTTCCTCCGATTATGTCGTTGTGGATGAAGCACACAAACTCAAGGAAGCCGCTATCGAAGTATTCGGAAATCGGCTTTGCGAAAAAGATGTTCCGGCATTTGTAAAATCCGTTTCGGTTCACTGCAAAACAAGTGGCTCTCACGCATTCTATCATGAAATGCTGAATCGGCTCTTAACGCTCAATGCCGAGCTGTTTGCCGGCTTACGAAACGAATATTGCAGAGATGATCACGATGATGATCAAAGCACCCTGATGGTCATCAGTCAGGAGCGCGGAACTGTGATGGAAAGTATGAGACAACTTGTCGTCGCCATTGAATCCAAATGCAAACTGGACAACCCCGGAAGACTGCTGAAAGGGTGTCTCAAGGCATTCAGACGTACCAACAATCTCAATGTCTGGACCGAAGCAGACGAAAACGGCGTGTTGTCTCTTTGCTGCTCCCCGAAGAATATCGGTGCAGTGCTTCACGACCGGGTCTGGAATAAGGATTGCAGTCATGTTCTGACTTCCGGCACTATAAGTGACGGTACGGACTTCTCCTTCTTCATGAAAGAAAACGGAATCGACAGACTCACGAGCCGATTGGTTTCCGCCTCTTCCGCGCAGTCGCCGTTCGATTATGCCAACCATACACGGCTTTATATTCCCCAAGGTATGCCTTATCCCGATATGGACAATCCGGAATATATCCATGCGATTGCAGAGCAGGTTGTAAAACTTGTGTATGCGACCAACGGACACACAGCGGTTCTCTTTACCTCGTATAAAGTTCTGAATGCCGTATACGAGCAGACAAAGGACAGGCTTTCGGCATTCGATCTCTTCTGCATGACAAGAAGTAACCGAACTGCTATTCAGGACTTCAAGAAAAGCCGGAACGGAGTTCTCTTTGCTTCCGGTTCCATGTGGGAAGGCGTTGACTGCATCGGAGACACACTCTCATCCGTCATCATTGTCAAACTCCCATTTCCGAGAAGAAGTGCAGTCATGGAACAGAAGAAGGCTGAAAGTGAAAATGTACGAGACTTTATTCGCAGATATGCCGTGCCGGAAATGCTGATTAAACTCCGCCAAGGTGTGGGGCGTCTGATCCGTTCCGAGGACGATACGGGACTCGTATCCGTTCTCGACAGCCGTGCCGCCACGGGCGAACACGGTACTCGGGTTGCGAAAGTTTTGCAGAAATACCCGAGCGTGTCATCGATTGACGAAATCAAAGCATTTATGCGGGCTGTGAAGCCGAAGGAATACTTCTCGGAGGTTTGACATGATCGCAGAAAAAACGAAGCAAAACGCAAACTACTTTCGGATCGTGACGATCCTCCGCTCTCTGCTGAACTCGGGCGAGATCAGCAAAAACGAATATACTCGTGCGAAGGCATATTATAAAAAGCTGACCGGTGCAGACATGGTCATTGCCGGGTAAGGGATATAAGAAAAACAGCATCCGCAAAAAGTAGCGGATGCTGTTTGCCGGATTATGAAAGCGGCATATTTTTCAAAGCGTTGAGCTGGTCTCGTTTTGCATAAACCGTTGCCGTGATCCATACCGTCTTGTTTTCCTGATCCACATAATAGTAAACGATAAAGTTTTTCACGGGCATTTTTCGAATTCCGAGCCTGTGCCACGGTTCTCTTTCCACTTGAGGATACCTTTCCGGCAAGGTGTCCAGCCCGGATATTTCAGACTGCAAGTGATCTGCCCATGCTCTTGCCGTGTCCGGAACCAATAAGACATGCGATATGTACGCTATCGTTTCACTGATTTCGGCGATAGCGTGCGGAGTCAACTTCACTGTATATTTCATCCTTAAATGCCCTCACGGATCTTCTTGAATGCATCTTCCACAGAAAGTCCGATCCCTGATCTGGCTTCATCATATCCCTTTTGCATGATCGCATCAAATTGTTCCGGAGTCATGCCATCCAGTGTTGTCATCTTGGGCATGGAAATAGAATACGGGATTCCGCCAGTCATAATGATCTGTCGATACAGCGTATCGATCAGCACCGATACGGGAATACCGATCCTGTCAAGTACGGCTTCCGCCTGTTCTTTGATTTCAGGATTGACTCTTGCCGTAACATTTGCTGTTTTTGTAGCCATAATGATTACCTCCTTCGAATGGATCTGTATATAGTATACCACTTTGTGTCGCAAATTGCAATACAAAAAATGATTTTTCGAAGAAAATGTTTGATTTGACGATCCTGCGATGTCTGCCGATAGAGTTTTCTGAAAGTTATCAATTGATTCGGCTTTCGGTCTGGACTTTGCGGAATCTTTGCGTATAATGTTTGCTTGAGAAAAGCGACGGAAAGGAGATGAGCTGAATGGCAAACGCGATCAGAATTGATCCAAGCACAAAACAACCATTGGGGCGGGTACGAGTTGCTGCATACTGCCGAGTTTCTTCCAACTCGGCAGATCAGCTCAACTCCTATGCTAATCAATTGAGTTATTATACCAAGCTATCAAAAGTTAGAACCGATTGGAACTTTATCGGGATATTTGCAGACGAAGGCATTTCGGGTACAAAAGCCGAAAACCGCCCGGAGTTTCAACGGTTACTCAGGTACTGCAAAGCGCATCAGGTTGACCTTATTGTAACGAAATCTGTATCAAGATTCGCACGGAATGTCAAAGAGGCACTTGAAACGGTGCGCACACTCAAACTACTTGGTGTAGGAGTACAATTCGAAAAAGAAGGGATCAATACGCTGTCCCTTGGTGATGAGATGCTTCTCAACACCTTCACTGCTCTTGCGCAAGAGGAATCCGAAGCCATATCACAGAATATTCGCCTCTCTATCGTTAAGCGAATGAATGATGGTGAGTATGTTGACAGCAATGCACCATATGGTTATCGCCTTGTGGATAAGCAACTGGAAATATACGAACCGGAAGCAATGGTGGTTCGTCGGATATTCGATCTGTATTTGAGCGGACATTCAACAACAGAAATTGCACAGATGCTTACCGAAGAAAAAATCCCGAGAAAGTGTGGTGATACCGGCAAGTGGAAATCCACTAAAATATCCTATATCCTCGGAAACGAACGCTATATCGGTGACTGCTTCTATCAAAAAACATGCAGAGACACTTCGGTTCCCTTTAAGCAATCCGTTAATCGTGGGCAGGAAGATCGATATTATGCAACTGATACGCATAAAGCTATCATCGACAGAACTACTTTTGAAACGGTCAAAGAGCGCCTTGGCAAAAATCAAAAGCGCTATTGCAAAACAACCCAATTAAATACTTATCCTCTAACGAGCCACATTCGATGTACCGAGTGTGGCTCGTTCTATCATCGTAAGGTAGCATCCGGCACCGTAAAATGGGTCTGCAGTCGCCACAAAGAGGATCGGACATTGTGCGATTCTCATCATTACAGCGAGGAACGGATATATGATGGCTTTATAGCAATGGTTAACAAACTGAGATTTGCAAGTGATAATATCCTCGGCGTACTTCAGAGCAAACTGGACAATATCTCACTCTGCTTCAAGCGGAACAATGAAAAGGCAACACAGATAGCACAACAGATAGCCGATCTCAACGCCAAACTGCTGATGTTGGAGCAACTGAGAAGCAAAGGTTTCTTGTCACAGGACGGATATCATGCGCAAGCAAGAGAGATCAACAATACTCTGACAAGTCTAAAATCGAAACGTCAGGAGACATTCGCTTCAAAGGTTACCGACCTGCAGAATGATCTTAAGAAATTGCAGGAAATTCTGTCTGAGTTGGAAGCACCGCTTGAATCATTCGATGAAAAATTATTCTTTGAAATTGTCGAAGACATGACGATCAACAAAAACGACGAAATGACAATTACAATTCTTGGCGGGTTGAGATTTACGGAAAGGATATAGTTGAGATGAAAAAGACACGGTACATACCATATGGATATTCAATACGGGATGGAAAGACGATTATTGATCACGACGAAGCCAAGGTGATTCAAAAAATATTTGATAGCTATGTAAATGGAGATTCACTCAAAGACATTGCCGAATCCCTGACCGCACAAAAAATACCATATACCGAAAGAACCAATGTCTGGGACAAGTCGAGAATAGCGAGGATTATTGATAATGCCAAATATATTGGTGACGGAGAATATGATCCGATTATTGATGAACACCTGTATGAGTGTGCAGTCGCAGCAAAAATCGCTCGACAACGGGGTGGATTGCTGAATGAAAGTCAAGGAATCGCTACCATTCGAAACCGAGTTCGCTGTGCGGATTGCGGTTACCCAATGGAAAGAAAGCTGTGCCAAAAAGCGCGTATTAAAGAAAGTTGGACTTGCTCCAACCCTTTATGCGGACATCGAATACGAATATCTGACTGTGCTATACTCGAGAAGATCAATATCCTCATAAACAGAATTATTGCAAATAGCGATCTCATGCTGCCAAAGCCAAAAGAAAAATATAAAGATTCTGCTGTAATTTCCGCCTATCGGCAGCAAATACAAAATGAGATATCCAAAGACACACCAAATGAAGACTGTATCGTTGAGGACATCATAAAAATCGCCGAAGAAATGTATAAAGGAGTCGACATTAAAAATACTGTCACGGCTCAAATAGCAAAGCGTCGTGTTGAGATGATGAAGAATTGTGATAAATTTACTCCGGAATACTTCAACGACTTGATTTCACATATAACGCTTGATTCGCAGGGACGGATAACCTTGCATACCAAAACAGAAACAACAATAACAGAGGGGGATGCTGATGGAAGTTAAGAAAATACCCAAGAAAACCGTAACTGTCATGGAACCGAAAAAATCCATGATTGTGGACAAGGAAAAGTACAAACAGTTGAGAGTTGCTGCCTACTGCCGCGTGTCTACAGACTCAGATGAACAGCTGACAAGTTACAAGACACAGAAGAAAGTCTACACTGAAATGATCGCTCAAAAACCGGAATGGTGTCTTGCCGGTATTTATGCCGATGAAGGAATCTCCGGCACAAGAGCCGATAAACGCGATGAATTCCAAAAAATGATCAAAGCCTGTCTTGGCGGCAAAATCGATTATATTATCACTAAGTCGGTTTCACGCTTCGCCAGAAACACCGTTGAATGCCTCGAGTATGTTCGAATGCTCAAATCTCGAGGAATAGGGGTTTTATTTGAGGAGCAAAACATAGATACACTTAAAAGTGACAGTGAATTATATCTCGTCATATACGCAGGCTTCGCACAATCCGAATCGGAGAGTATGTCAAAAAGCATCACATGGAGCTTCCGAAAGAATTTTGAAGAAGGAAAAGTGACATTCATCTACGGAAAAATACTCGGGTATCGGAAAGGCGATAACGGAGAGCCTGAAATCGATGAGGAAGAAGCCGTTATTGTTGAAAAGATATTTGATTTCTATCTATCCGGAATGACATTGCGCGGTGTAGCAGAAGCAATCAACGCAGAGTTCCCTGTGATCCCGAAAAAAGAGCGAATGTCATCATCCTCCATCCTTAGCATCCTTTCTAACGAAAAATATTGCGGTGATGCAATTCTGCAAAAGACGATAACCGTTGACTGTATTTCAAAGACAAGGAGAAAAAACACAGGAGAAGCTCCCATGTACTATGTGCAGAATAATCATCCTGCAATTATCAGCAGAGAGAAATTCAACAAAGTACAAGAGGAACTAATCCGCAGAAAAAATAAGACTCCGCAATCCGCCAAAACAGCAATCACTTCAACCGGCAAGTACTCAAAGTATGCGCTTACCGAGGTTCTTGTCTGTGGCGAGTGCGGAAGTCGCTTCCGCAGATGTACCTGGGCAAGAAACGGAAAGCGAAAAGTTGTGTGGAGATGCACAAATCGGCTGGACTTCGGTCCGAAATACTGCAAGAACTCCCCGACAGTCGATGAAGACAAACTCAAGAATGCTGTGGTTCGAGCAATCAACAAATTCAATGAGAACGATTCTACCACCTATCTTATGCTGATGAAGGCAACCATTGCAGATGCAATCGGCCTTGCCGGAAACTCTGAGGAAATCGATATACTTGAAAGAAAGATCGATGCCTTGAATAAAGTTATGATGGATATCATCAACAAAAGTGTTGCAGAAGGATCAAGCGTTGAAGATCACGAAGATGAATTCAAGGATATTCATGATCAAATTGAAATGCTGGAACATCGAATCGGCGCTTTGAGAGAAGCCACAAATACCAAAGAAGAACGAGAAGAAAAAGAAAAACTTCTTCAGAAGACCATTGAAGACCGTGCTGCACATTCCCAAGAATACGACGACACGATTGTTCGCCAAATGATTGAATGCATCAAGATATATCATGATGGCAGAATCGAGGTAATCTTTGGCGGAGGAATAAGCATCGTCGAAGAACTCAAATAAAGTAATCAGCAAAAAGCAAATTTACGCCGACAGAGATGCCGGCGTTATTTTTATTCAGGAGGAAATAAGGCATGAATACAGCAACTGATACGGCGAAAGACTTTGAAGAATCAACAGTCGGGCAGTGTTTTCATTCCGACGTTTTTTTCAGAAAAGCACTTGCAAAGAAAGAAGAAGCCAATCAAACAACAATTCAAAATAAGGAGAACAAAATGAAAACCTACAAAACCTGTGAAAGCGTCCGCATCGGTCATCCCGACAAACTCTGCGATTTTATCGCAGATTTCATCCTCGACAGTTGTCTTGAGGTCGATCCCGAATCCCGAGTAGCGTGTGAGGTTATGGCAACCGGCGGAAAGATCATCGTTGCCGGTGAAATCACCTGTGAACTTCGTCCGTATATCGAGAGCGATGTGAAGAAAGCACTTCAGATCTGCGGTTACAGCCCGGATGACTTCCGCGTATTCGTCAACGCCCATCGTCAGAGCAAAGACATTGCAAACGGGGTTTCGAATTCGCTTGAAGAACGAAACGGTTGCGAGGACAGATATTCCTCGCTGGGGGCAGGCGATCAGGGAACGGTATACGGCTACGCCACAAACGAAACTGAGGAAATGCTTCCTCTGCCGCTTGTTCTTGCACACAACATTTGCCGGGAAATCGATATTCAAAAGCGTGAGCATCGCCTTCGTGGGGTTATGCCCGATGGCAAAGCACAAGTCACAGTGGAATACGAAAACGGCAAAGCCAAGCGGATCAAAACGGTGGTCGTATCGGTTCAGCACTCGTGGAAGAAACCGATTAAGGAACTTGAAGATGAGATCTTAAACGATGTACTTCCTGTCGCACTGTCTGTTTTTCCCGCCGATGAAAATACGGAAATTCTGATCAATCCTTCGAGATGTTTCAATATCGGTGGATCGGAAGCAGATACGGGACTCACCGGACGAAAGATTATGGTGGACACCTATGGCGGTCTTGCGGCGCACGGCGGCGGAGCATTTTCCGGAAAGGATGCCACAAAAGTCGATCGTTCGGGTGCCTACATGGCAAGATATATTGCAAAGAATCTTGTTAAAGCAGGGCTCGCCGACTGCTGTCAAGTCGGCATTTCGTATGCCATCGGAAAAGCAGAACCTCTTGCTGTTTCGGTTGAATCGTTCGGGACATCAAACCTTTCGGACGAAGAACTCGCCGAGATAGTTACAAAGGTATTTGACCTTCGTCCTGCCGCAATCATTGAGCGGTTCGACTTGAAGAAGCCGATTTACAAAAAGACTTCTGCATACGGACATTTCAATTCGGCAGACTTTCCGTGGGAGAAGACCGATGCGATCTCCGAATTAATAAATATGGTATGACACTGATATACAAGCAATCCCTCCTCTTAAAGCGGAGGGGGTGCTTTTTCTTATGTTATGCTTCTGAAAAACCATTGCAATCGATGCATCTAAATTGTGCGGACATAAACCTGTGAGTGCATCTTTTTTGTGCGGACATTAAAAATCCGATTCTTGCGAAAATGTGTCTTGAAAAACTACGAAAAACCCTGAAAGTCCTTATATAACAAGGAAAAGCATCTTTTTCGCCCTGCATCTAAATTGCTCAATTACGCCATATAGTGAAGCCAAAAAAGATATCATGGCTTCGACCCCCCGAAATCTCACGATTTCGGGGGTTTTTCTCGCGTTTGCTCGCTTTTTCGCGGCCATGAGGTTTGCGGATACAGAGTGCAGAAAAAAAGATATCATTTCAAAAAAACGGCTTCGGACAGGATGTTGAACAGCTTTCGCCTGCGGCGAAAGCGCAGTACCCGTTTTTAAGGGCAGAAAGTGCGATGATTTTACGCACCTTCTGCCCTTTTTTCGTATTTTTATTTGTTAAATATTTGTGTCTGCCTGAAAGGAGGTTCGTCATCGGTTACATTACATGAAAGCAATCATCACAAGAAACGATCAGACCACCGTCCTTGAACTGCCGACCTCCCGGATGGAGCTTGCAGGCTCTTTGAGTCGGATCGGCATCAGAACCCCGGCGTACATCATCCCCTGCTCGGACGAGGAAGAAGACTATATCAAGGTGAAGCTCTTCGGCGAGAGTGACTTTGAAAATGAACTCACGGCATTGGTTACACCCAAAGACAGCCTCGGTAGCGTCAACACAGCGCTCGATCTCTATCGGGAGCTTCCTCAAACGCAGAGGGAAAAACTGAAGGCGGAGCTGTCGCAGAATCCCCCGGACACTCTTTCTTCTCTCTGCCAAAAGGTCATGGGCTTTCAGCCGAAGTATGTGACCGAGGATTTCTATTTTCCTCTGACGGTCTCGGTCTATGAACACAACGGTAAGTAGGCGGATTTTGCGGAGACTAACTTGACAAAAACATATTTGTATGGTACAATTATCTCAACAATAGTGCTTTAATTTTAGGTGGTGCAAATGAAACATAAAATAGTGTTAAGCATAATTATCACATTGACTATTTTCACACTGTTGTTTTCAAGCTGCACGGAGTCGTCAGAAGCGAAAACATCATCAAACAAACCATTGGACGAAGTTGAAAGCTCAAGTACATCGGGATATTATGATGAAAATCCAATATGTCCGTGGAAGTATCAATCAAAGTTGGGTAAAGGAATGGACGTGGACTGGTCTAAAACCAAAGAAGGAAAAAAACATTATAGCCTCAAAGCGGTGCAAGACTTTAAAAATGCGGGGGTTAATCACGTTCGTATCAGGATAAAGGATGAAGCTGATAATGATTTGTTTATGACGCTTGACAAACAGATTGATGATTGCATAAATACCGGAATTATACCCATAATCGCATATCAGGCGGATGAATTTAAGAATAACCCCGATGAGAAAAATATACAAAAGGTTGTAGATTGGTGGAGCACGATTGCTGAAAGGTATAAGGACAAATCCTATCTCCTGTCGTTTGACTTGCTTATCGAGGCAACGGATGCGCTTAACAAGCAGCCCGAAAAATTAAATGAAATATATGAAAGAATTGTAACGGAGATCAGAAAAACAAATCCTCAAAGGATTATTATAATTTCTCCCAGACTCCGTTCGGACGCTCAGTATCTCAGTGAACTTAAAATACCCTCGCAGGCTAACGGTTATCTTATGGCGGAGTGGCATTTTTATGCCGCCGGACCGTCAAAGGACAATGATAGGAAACTGTGGACAATCGGCACCGAAAACGAAAAAAAGCTCATAACCGATAAGATCAATTACGCTTTGGAGTGGCAGAAAAAAACAGGTATTCCCACTTGGGTAGGAGCATGGATGCCTGGTAATTATAACGACGGAGATGATTATTCAGTAGAGGAACAGGTCATATTTGCAGACTTTATGACATCATCTCTTGTTAACGCAAAAATACCGTTTGCTGTTAATTCCGATACAAAGTTCTATGACCGGGAAAACAATGATTGGATAGATAATATGCAGCCTGTTTTCAATATCATATTCAAATAGATAATAATGGTAGATATCTGATTGAGAGTAATCACAATAAATGATTACTCTTTTTCTTTTACTTTTCGTGAAGCCCAAAAAGATATCATTTCAAAAAACGGCTCCACGCAGGATGTTGAACATTTATAAAAAAGAAGATTGCGACTGCCGCTACTGCCTGTACTGCCGGCGCAGGAATGCCGTGCCGTCCGGTGCTGCTGCCTGGAAGATAAGATTCGCACGCGCTCCCCCGTTCTCAATGAAAACGGCAAAGAAATCTATGAATTCTATACGAAAGGAAAAAACGAACATGAAAGCAATCATCACAAGAAACAATCAGACCGCCGTTCTTGAACTGCCGACCTCCCGAATGGAGCTTGCGGGCTCTTTGAGTCGGATCGGTGCGCCACCCGCTTTACTCCGGGGACGCAGGGATGCGCCTCCGTCAAATTGCCGAATGGGTAAATATCAATTTTGCGTTGCACCGTCATATCTTATAAATATGCATCATTTTCGGATAAACGCTTGACAAATCCCGAATTATCGTGTATAATTATGCACGCAACCTGAAAAATAAGCATAAAACGAGGTTTTTATCATGAAAAGCAAACAGATCAAAAAAATCGTTCTGGCATATTCCGGCGGTCTTGATACGTCCATTATCATTCCGTGGCTGAAGGAAAATTACAACAACCCCGAAATCATTGCGGTTTCCGCCAATGTCGGTCAGGCGGACGAGCTGGAGGGGCTGGAAGAGAAGGCGCTGAAGACCGGCGCTTCCAAGACCTACATCGAAGATATCACAGAGGATTTCCTGACCGATTACGTATTCCCCTGCGTGCAGGCTGGTGCACTGTACGAAAACTATATGCTCGGCACCGCGTTTGCCCGCCCGCCCATCGCCAAGAGAATTGTGGAGATCGCGCTTGCCGAAGGCGCGGACGCCATCTGCCACGGCTGCACCGGCAAGGGCAACGACCAGGTCCGCTTCGAAATGGCAATCAAGGCGCTTGCCCCGGACATGACCATCATCGCACCGTGGCGGGAATGGAGCATCAAATCCCGTGAGGAAGAGATCGCCTATGCGGAAGCACACAACGTGCCGCTGAAGATCAGCCGCGAAACCAACTACTCCAAGGATAAAAACATCTGGCACCTCTCGCACGAGGGGTTGGATCTGGAGGATCCGGCAAACGAGCCGCAGTACAACAAGAAAGGATTCCTGGAGCTCGGCGTTTCCCCGGAGCAGGCACCCGATGTGCCGACCTATGTGACCGTGCACTTTGAAAAGGGTGTGCCCACGGCGGTCAACGGAAAGAAAATGGGTGCGGTGGAGCTGGTGACCGTGCTCAACGAGCTGGGCGGCAAGAACGGTATCGGACTTCTCGACATTGTGGAAAACCGGCTGGTCGGCATGAAGTGCCGCGGCGTATACGAGACCCCCGGCGGAGCGATCCTCTACAAGGCGCACGAAATCCTCGAAACCATTTGCCTCGACAAGGAGACCTCGCATTACAAAGCGCTGGTCGCGCAGAAGCTGGCGGAAATCGTTTACAACGCGCAGTGGTTCACGCCTCTGACCGAAGCGATCCTTGCATTCGTCAAAACCACGCAGGCAACCGTGACCGGCGATGTCAAGCTGAAGCTCTACAAGGGCAACCTCATCAACGCAGGCGTGACCTCTCCCTACTCGCTCTATGACCCCGAAATCGCAACCTTTGACGAGGATCACGTCTACAATCAGGCGGACGCGACCGGGTTTATCAACCTGTACGGACTTTCCACCAAGGTTTGTGCGAAGATGAAGGCGAAAAACGGGCTGAAATAATCAAAAAAGGATTCTGAATCATGGCAAAAATGTGGGCGGGAAGAACCGATGGCGCCACCGACCGGCTGGCGGACGATTTCAATTCATCCATCGGATTTGACAGCCGGATGTTCCGGCAGGACATCAGGGGAAGCATGGCGCACGCCGCCATGCTTTCCGCTACGGGAATCATCGGGGCAAAGGAAGCCGACACCCTGATTGCGGGGCTGGAGGGGATCCTCAAGGATCTGGAATGCGGCACGCTTTCCTTCGACCCCGCCTGCGAGGATATCCATATGTTTGTGGAGGAAGTGCTGACGGCACGTGTGGGAGATGTGGGAAAAAAACTGCACACCGCGCGCAGCCGGAACGACCAGGTGGCGCTGGATCTGCGGATGTACCTGATGGAGGAGATCGATGCGATCTCGGCGCTGCTGAAACAGCTGATTGCCACCGTAACCGACAAGGCGGAATGCTACGAAGCAACCATCATGCCGGGATATACCCATCTGCAACGCGCACAGCCGGTCACATTCGGGCACCATCTCATGGCGTATGCCATGATGTTCCGGCGGGATACGGAACGGCTTGCGGACTGCCGCAAACGGACGGCGGTCTGCCCCATCGGATCCTGCGCACTGGCGGGAACCACCTACCCCACCGACCGGAGAGCGGAAGCGGCGGCGCTCGGTTTTTCCTCCGTTTGCGAAAACAGCATGGACGGGGTCTCCGACCGCGACTTCTGTGCGGAGCTGCTGGGGGCGCTGTCCATTTTGATGATGCACCTTTCCCGCTTCTCCGAGGAGATCATTCTCTGGAGCAGCTGGGAGTTCCGGTTTGTGGAGCTTTCCGATGCATTTACCACCGGCTCCTCCATCATGCCGCAGAAAAAGAATCCCGACATGGCGGAGCTGGTGCGCGGAAAAGCCGGCAGAGTGTACGGGGATCTCATTGCCCTGCTGACCGTACTCAAAGGGCTTCCGCTCGCATACAACAAGGATATGCAGGAGGATAAGGAAAGCGTATTTGACGCCTGCGACACCGTAAAAGCCTGCCTTGGCGTGTTTAACGGAATGATTGCCTCTATGCGTGCCATTCCGGAAAATATGCTGAATGCCGCAAAAAAGGGCTTTATCAATGCAACCGATGTGGCGGATTACCTGACCAAAAAGGGTGAACCCTTCCGCAGTGCCTACAAAATTTCCGGGCAGCTGGTCGCCTACTGCATCGCGCACGGCAAGGTGCCGGAGGAACTGGAGCTTTCCGTTTTCCGGGAGTTCAGTCCCCTGTTTGACGAATCCGTATACGAGGCAATCGACCTGTCAGCCTGCGTGGAGAAGCGCATCAGCGAGGGGGGAACCTCGGTCTCTTCGGTCAAAAAACAGATTGCACAGATGCGGGAGTTTCTGAAATCATGAAAAAAATTTTTATTGACGGCAGTGCGGGCACGACCGGGCTCCGGATTTTCGAACGTCTTTCGTCCCGCACCGACATCACGCTCCTCACTCTGCCGGAGGAGGAGCGCAAGGATCCCGCTTCGCGCGCACGCGCGTTGAATACGGCGGACATTGCCATCCTGTGCCTGCCCGATGCGGCGGCGCGGGAGGCGGTGTCCCTGATTGAAAACCCGGACACGGTGGTGCTGGACACCTCTACCGCCCACCGCACCGCACCCGGATGGGTCTACGGCTTTCCGGAGCTTTCCCCCGCTCAGGCGGAAGCAATCCGCACGGCAAAGCGCATCGCCGTGCCGGGATGCCACGCCAGCGGCTTCATCGCACTGACCGCACCGCTGCGCGCAGCAGGGATTCTTCCCGGAGGAACCCTGCTTTCCTGCTTTTCCCTGACCGGGTACAGCGGCGGCGGCAAAAAAATGATTGCGGAATATGAAATGCAGCCGTCCCCGGCGAAGTTGCACGCCCCGCGTCAGTATGCGCTGGGGCAATCGCACAAGCATCTCCCCGAAATGGCTGCCGTGAGCGGGCTCCCCGCCCCCGTGTTCTGCCCTGTGGTCGGCGATTTCTACAGCGGGATGCAGGTCACGGTGCCGCTGTTCGCGGCGCAGTGCGTACCGGGAACCACGAAAGAGCAGATTGCGGCGCTCTACCGGGATATCTACCGGGGACCCGTGGTCCGCTTCACCGAAGTGCCGGACGAGGGCGGATTCCTGTCCGCCGCTTCCCTTTCGGGAAAGGATTCCATGCAGATCAGCGTGAGCGGAAACGAAGATCGGATGCTGCTGCTTGCGGTTTACGACAATCTCGGAAAGGGTGCGTCCGGCGCGGCACTGGAATGTCTGAATATGATACTGGACACGGACCCCTGCGAGGGGCTTTGCCTGTAAGGAGGAACCATGAAAACAGTGGAAGGCGGCGTTTGCGCCGCGAAAGGCTTTCTTGCCGCAGGTGTGCATTGCGGCATCCGGAAAAACAAAACGAAAAAAGATCTCGCGCTGATCTACAGTGAAAAAAAGGCGACCGCGGCGGCGGTCTATACCACCAATCTGGTCAAAGGGGCGCCGCTGGTTGTGACGAAACAGCACCTGGCGGACGGGATGGCACAGGCGGTAATCTGCAACAGCGGCAACGCCAACACCTGCAATGCAAACGGCGTGGAGATTGCGGAGGAGATGTGTTCCCTGCTGGCTGACAAGCTCGGCGTTTCCGTCGACGATGTGGTGGTTGCCTCCACCGGCGTCATCGGTCAGCCGCTTGACATTGCGCCGATTGCCGCCGGCATCCCCCGGTTGGTCGCGTCGCTCGGCAAGGATTCCGCATCCGCGGCACAGGGCATCATGACCACGGACACCAAGCGCAAAGAGATCGCCGTGGAATTTCAGATCGGCGGCGCGACCTGCCACCTCGGCGGGATTGCAAAAGGCTCCGGAATGATCCACCCCAATATGGCAACCATGCTGGTCTTTCTGACGACGGACTGTGCAATCAGCGCCAAAATGCTGCAGCAGGCGCTCTCCGGCGATGTGTCGGAAACGTTCAACATGGTCAGCGTGGACGGAGATACTTCCACCAACGATATGGTCACGCTTCTTGCAAACGGAATGGCGGGCAACGCGGAAATCACCGCACCGGGGGCGGACTTTGATGCCTTCATGCAGGCGCTCAACACGGTGACCGTTTACCTCTGCCGCCGCATTGCCGGGGACGGCGAGGGTGCCACCAAGCTCCTGGAATGCAAGGTCACGGGCGCCGCAACCCATGAGATTGCCAAAACCGTCGCCAAAAGCGTGATCTGCTCCTCCCTGACCAAAGCAGCCATGTTCGGCGCGGATGCCAACTGGGGACGCGTGCTGTGCGCCATCGGATACAGCGGTGCCGATGTGGACGTCACGAAGATTGATGTCGCCTTCCGCTCCCCTGCCGGAACCGTTGCGGTGTGCCAAAACGGCGCCGGAATCCCCTTTTCCGAAGAGCAAGCCAAGAGCATCCTTTCGGAGAGCGAAATCGAAATCCTGGTAGAACTAAACGCCGGCAGTGCCGCCTCCACCGCGTGGGGATGCGACCTGACCTATGATTATGTAAAAATCAACGGTGACTACCGGACATAATACGGAGAAAAAATGGATATTACCAACGCGAAACGGGCGGAGGTTCTGGTACACGCTCTGCCGTATATTCAGGAGTACACCGGAAAGATCGTTGTCATCAAATACGGCGGCAACGCCATGATCAACGAGGATCTGAAGGATTCGGTCATGATGGATATCGTTCTGCTCTCCCTGATCGGCGTCCGGGTGGTGCTGGTGCACGGCGGCGGACCCGAAATCACCGATATGCTGAAAAAGATCGGAAAAGAAAGCGTATTCGTGGACGGACTGCGCGTCACCGACCGGGAAACCGCGGACACCGTGCAGATGGTTCTTGCGGGAAAGGTCAACAAAAGCCTCGTCGCACGGATCGAAAACAAGGGCGGAAACGCCATCGGGCTGTCCGGCATGGACGGACGCATGATTGAGGCAAAGGTCAAGGATGCGCGTCTCGGATTCGTGGGAGAAATCACAAAGGTCAACGTTGCCCCGATTCTGGACGTCATCGACAAGGGATACATTCCCGTGGTTTCCACCGTAGGGTGTGACCGCGAGGGAAACGTTTACAACATCAACGCCGACACTGCGGCGGCAAAGATCGCGGGCGAGTTGCGGGCGGAAAGCCTGATCTCCGTGACCGACATCGCAGGCATCCTGCGCGACAGGAACGACCCCGCCACGCTGATTCCCGTGATTCGCACGGCAGACGCGCCGGGGCTGATCGCCGACGGAACCATCAGCGGTGGCATGATCCCCAAGGTGGAGTGCTGTATCAACGCCATCCGCTGGGGAGTCAACCGCGTGTTCATCATCGACGGACGCATCCCGCACGCGATTCTGATCGAAATGCTGACCAATGAGGGCATCGGGACCATGTTTACGGAAGGGCTCCCCACCCCACGGTCGGAAGGAGGACTGTAATGCAACCGGATATCCAAGCGCTGGACAGGCAGTATATCGCCGGCACCTACCGCCGCTTCCCCGCGGTACTCAGGCACGGGAAGGGATCCCTGGTTTATGACGAAAACGAAAAGGAATATATCGACCTCTCCTCCGGTATTGCGGTGAACACCTTCGGCTATGCGGACGATGTCTGGCAGGCGGCTGTCACCGCGCAGCTCGGCACCCTGCAGCACACCTCCAACCTGTATTACTCCGAGCCGTGCGCCGTGCTTGCTTCCATGCTCTGCGAAAAGACCGGCATGAGCAGAGTCTTTTTTTCCAATTCCGGAGCGGAAGCCAACGAGTGCGCCATCAAGGTGGCGCGCAAGTACGCGCAGGAGAAAAAAGGGAAAGAGCATTATCACATCATCACGCTGGAAAACAGCTTCCACGGGCGGACGATCACCACGCTTGCGGCAACCGGGCAGGCGGTTTTCCACCGGGATTTCACCCCGCTGACCGCAGGATTTCACCATGTACCGGCGGGCGACCTTGCAGGTGTGCAAAAGCTGCTTGACGCCTACCCGACCGCCGCCGTGATGATTGAGATCGTGCAGGGCGAGGGCGGTGTGATTCCGTTGGATCAGACCTTTGTCAAAGAGCTTGCCGCCCTGCTTTGCGCGCGCGATGTGCTTTTGATCTGCGATGAGGTGCAGATCGGAAACGGCAGAAGCGGAATGCTTTACGGATACATGAATTACGGCATTCAGCCGGATATTTTCACCACAACCAAGGGACTGGGCGGCGGGCTTCCGATCGGCGCCACGGTGCTGGGGGAACGGGTAAAGGACGTGCTGACACCGGGCACGCACGGCTCCACCTTTGGGGGAAACCCGGTGTGCTGTGCCGGTGCCGTTTCCATTCTTTCCCGCCTGAACGAGGAAACGCTTGCCGGGGTGCGGGAACGCTCCGCATATATCGTAGGCGAGCTGACCGGTGCCCCCGGCGTGCGCTCCGTAACCGGGCTCGGACTGATGCTCGGTGTGGAAACCGAGCGCCCGGCGGCAGACGTAATCCGGGCGTGCATGGAAAGGGGCGTTCTGGTCATCAGCGCCAAAGAAAAGGTGCGGCTGCTGCCCGCGCTGAACATCCCGATGCCGCTGCTGGAACGGGCGATGCAAATTCTGAAAGAGGTCTGCTCCGGCGGACAGGAGGGCATATGAACACATTCAAAGGCAGGGATTTTCTGAAGCTGCTGGACTTTACCCCGGCGGAAATCGGGGCATTACTGGATCTTTCGGCAGATCTGAAGGCGAAAAAGAAAAACGGCGTGGTGCATCGCCTGTGCGAGGGGAAAAATCTTGCCCTGATTTTTGAGAAAACCAGCACCCGCACGCGCTGTGCCTTTGAGGTGGCTGCAAGGGATCTCGGCATGGGTGTCACCTATCTGGATCCGACCGGATCGCAGATCGGTACAAAGGAAAGCATCGCGGACACCGCCCGCGTGCTGTCGGGGATGTTTGACGGCATCGAGTACCGCGGGTTCGGGCAGAGCATTGTGGAGGAGCTTGCACAGTATGCCTCCGTTCCGGTGTTCAACGGGCTGACCGATGAATTCCACCCGACGCAGATTCTGGCGGATTTTCTCACCGTCCGCGAGCATTTCGGCAGGCTGAAGGATATCCGCTTCACCTACATGGGCGATGCCCGCTTCAACATGGGCAACTCCCTGATGGTGGGCTGTGCCAAGATGGGACTGCACTTTACGGCTGGCGCGCCGAAGGGATACTTCCCGGATCCCGCGCTGATTGCCGCGTGCGAAAAAATTGCCCGGGAGACCGGCGCCACTCTGCGCTTCTGTGAAGATCCCGCCGAAGCCGCCCGGGACGCACAGGTGATCTATACCGACGTATGGGTTTCCATGGGTGAAGCGGATGCGGTCTGGGCGGAACGCATTGCGGCGCTCTCCCCGTATCAGGTGAACGAAGCGCTGATGAAACACGCCGCGCCGGACGCGATTTTCATGCACTGCCTGCCCGCGTATCACGACAAAAACACGGCAATCGGCAGGGAGAAATGCGAAAAGTTCGGCAGGGATGCCATGGAAGTGAGCAACGGGGTATTCGAGAGCCCGCAGTCGGTCGTGTTTGAGGAGGCGGAAAACCGGATGCACACCATCAAAGCCGTGCTTGCCGCCATGATCGGGGGCGCCGGGGAAGTATGAAACGGTACCTGGTCTTTGCCGACGGCGAAGTGATCGAGGGGGAGGCATTCGGCGCCGCGCACGCCACAGTGGGAGAGCTGGTGTTCACCACCAGCATGGGCGGATACGTGGAAACCCTGACCGACCCCAGCTACGCGGGACAGATCATTCTGCAGACCTTTCCGCTGATCGGCAGTTACGGCATCATCCCCGAAGATTTTGAGGGCAAAAGCGCCGCGCGCGGATACGTAGTGCGGGAATGGTGCGAACACCCCTCCAACTTCCGCTGTGAAATGACGTTGGATGCTTACCTGAAAGAAGCCGGCATCCCCGGCATCTGCGGGGTGGACACGCGGGCAATTACCAAAAAAATACGGGAAAAGGGCGTGATGAACGCCATGATCTCCGACACGATGGATGTGAATCTTGCCGACATCGCGGCATACCGGGTGCGCAATGCCGTAGCGGAGGTCTCCTGCAGGGAGCCCTACACCGTCTCCCCGGAGACCCCTTTGCGCCGCGTGGTCCTGCTGGACTACGGCACCAAGCAGAACATCGTTCGGGAGCTGGTCAGGCGCGGCTGTGCCGTGCGGGCACTCCCCCACACCGCTACGGCAAAAGAGATTCTCTCCCTTGCGCCGGACGGCGTCCTGCTCTCCAACGGTCCCGGCGACCCCGCCGACAACAAAGAGAAAATTGCCGTGCTGGCGGAGCTTGCGGGCAGGGTACCGATCTTCGGCATTTGCCTGGGGCATCAGCTTCTGGCGCTGGCGCTCGGCGGAAAGACCGAAAAGCTGAAATACGGGCATCGCGGGGTCAACCAGCCGGCAACAGACCTTGTCACCGGGCGAACCTACATGACCAGTCAGAACCATGGTTATGCCGTGGTTGCCGACAGCATTCCCGGTGTCGGCTCCGTGCGGTTCCGCAACGCCAATGACGGCACGTGCGAAGGAGTGGATTATCCAGCCCTGCGCGCTTTTTCGGTGCAGTTTCACCCGGAGGCGCACGCGGGTCCCCTGGACACCGCATTTCTGTTCGACCGGTTTATCGGAATGATGGAGGAAACGTAAGATGCCGCTTTGCAAAGAGATCAAAAAGGTACTGGTCATCGGCTCCGGTCCCATCGTCATCGGTCAGGCGGCGGAGTTTGACTACGCGGGTGCACAGGCGTGCCGCGTGCTGAAGCAAGCGGGCATCAACGTGGTGCTGGTCAACTCCAACCCCGCCACCATCATGACCGACAAGGCACTCGCGGACGAAATATACCTGGAACCGCTGAACACGGAAACGCTCCGGCGGATCATACTCCGGGAACAACCGGACAGCCTGCTGGCGGGGCTGGGCGGGCAGACCGGGCTTACGCTTGCCATGCAGCTCTCAGCGGACGGATTCCTGCAGGAACACGGTGTACGTCTGCTCGGAACCGATGCCGCGGCGATTGACTGTGCGGAGGATCGGGAGCTGTTCAAAAAAGCCATGGAGCGGATCGGTCAGCCCACCGTTCCCTCGGATGTTGCGCATACCGCAGAGGCGGCGCTGGCGGTAGCGGAGAGGATCGGCTACCCCGTTATCGTGCGCCCGGCATTCACTCTCGGCGGGGCTGGCGGCGGCGTGGCGGAAAACCCGGCAGAGCTGGCGGAGGTTGCGAAAAACGGGCTGGATGCCTCCCCCATTTCTCAGATTCTGGTGGAACGGTATATTTACGGCTGGAAGGAGATCGAGTTTGAAACCATGCGGGACGCACGCGGAAATGCGATTGCCGTGTGCAGCATGGAGAACGTGGATCCCGTCGGCGTGCATACCGGGGACAGCATCGTGGTGGCGCCGGCACTGACCCTCGCGGACAGAGAGCTGCAGATGCTGCGCAGTGCCTCACTGGAAATCATCTCGTCCCTCGGAATCGTCGGCGGGTGCAACTGCCAGTTCGCCCTGAACCCGGATTCCTTTGAATATGCGGTCATTGAGGTCAACCCGCGTGTTTCGCGTTCCTCGGCACTTGCCAGCAAGGCGACCGGATATCCGATTGCCAAGATCACCACAAAAATCGCGCTCGGCTACACGCTGGACGAAATCCGGAACGACATCACGGGCAAAACCTGCGCCTGCTTCGAGCCGGCACTGGACTATGTGGTGGTCAAATTTCCCAAATGGCCGTTTGACAAGTTTGCGGGAATCAGCCGGAAGCTCGGCACCCAGATGAAAGCCACCGGCGAGGTGATGGCAATCGGCACAAGCTTTGAGGCGGCACTGATGAAGGCGGTGCGCGGAGCGGAAATCTCGCTGGACAGCCTGAACGCCGCCCCCGTAGACGGGCGCAGTGTGGAGGATCGCCTTGCCGATCGGGACGACCGCCGGCTTTTCACGGTATTTGAAGCACTGAAGCACGGCGTCACCCCCGAAAAAATCAACGAAATCACCCGCATCGACCGCTTCTTCCTTGACAAACTGCAGCATCTGGCAGATCTGGAAAAGGAACTGGCAGACGGGCTATCCCCTGCCCTTTACGAGACCGCGAAAAAAATGGGATATCCGGATTCCGCCATCCGGCGGATTGCGGGCGTGAAGGAACTCCCGCATCTTGCGGCATCCTACAAAATGGTGGACACCTGCGGCGCGGAATTCTCCGCCGAGACCCCGTATTTCTATTCCACCTACGACCGCGTCTGCGAAGCGCGGGAGCTGGCGCGCTCCGGCAAGCCCTGCGTAATGGTGCTGGGATCCGGTCCGATCCGGATCGGACAGGGAATCGAATTCGATTACTCCTCGGTGCACTGCGTCTGGACGCTGAAAAAACTCGGCTATGACGTGGTGATTGTCAATAACAACCCGGAAACCGTCTCCACGGACTACGACACGGCGGATCGGCTGTACTTCGAGCCGCTTTGTGCGGAGGATGTGATGAACATCATTGAAGTGGAGAAGCCCGTTGGCGTGGTGGTGGCGTTCGGCGGGCAGACCGCCATCCGCCTGACCGGATTCCTGGACAGCCACGGCATCCCGATTCTCGGCACCTCTGCGGAGGGAATCGACATTGCGGAGGATCGGGAACGGTTTGATGCCCTGCTGGAAAAATACGGCATCAGGCGTCCCCGGGGCTGCGGCGTGCTGACCGAGGAAGAAGCCGCGACTGCGGCAGAGCGCCTCGGCTACCCGGTGCTGCTGCGCCCCTCCTACGTCATCGGCGGGCAGAACATGACCATCGTGCACAACGAGGAACATCTGCGGCGCTATATGCGGCGAATCCTGCAGAACGGAATTGAGAACCCCGTGCTGGTGGACAAATACATGATGGGCTCCGAGCTGGAGGTGGACGTCATCTCCGACGGCAGGGACGTGCTCATCCCCGGCGTGATGCAGCACATCGAGCGGGCAGGCGTGCACAGCGGGGACTCCATTGCCGTGTACCCGCCCTACAACATCAGCGACATCATGATGCACCGCATCATCGAATGCTCCGAAAAGCTGGCGCTCTCGCTCGGCACCAAGGGGCTGGTGAATATCCAGTATCTGATCTGGCAGAACGAGCTTTATGTCATCGAAGTAAACCCCCGCGCCTCCCGCACGGTCCCCTACATCAGCAAAGTAACCGGTGTCCCGATGGTGGATCTTGCCACGCAGGTCATGACCGGAACTGCGGTCAGGGATCTCGGCTTCGGAACCGGGCTTTGCAAAGCCCCGCCGTATTTTGCCGTCAAGGTACCGGTATTCTCATTTGAAAAGCTGACCGATGCCAATTCCTACCTGGGACCGGAAATGAAATCCACCGGGGAGGTGCTCGGCATCGGAAGAACGCTGAACGAAGCGCTGTTCAAGGGACTGACGGCGGCAGGACTCTCCCTCGCCGCACCAACGCCCGGAAAAGAAACCGGCGTCCTGCTCAGTGTGGAAGAACACGACCGCACGGAGGTGCTTGCCCTCGCGGAAAAGCTGGAGATGCTCGGAATGCGCCTGTATGCCACACCGGATACCGCTGCGGCAATCGGATCGCTCGGCATGGATGTCACGGTTGTTCCTTCCATCGCCGAGGGGGACGGCGTCCCCGCGCTGCTGGACAGCGGAAAGATCGGCTATATCGTTTATACAGGCGCGGCATATGACTCCACCGTGGATCTTTATGTCAGTCTGCACCGCCATGCCATGCAGGCGGGAGTTCCCTGCTTCACCTCGCTGGACACCGCCAACGCGGTAGCGGACATCATCGCGGCGGGCTACCGGTGCGACAACACGGAGCTGGTGGATCTGAACCATATGCGGACCGAACGCGCATGGCTCCGCTTTGCCAAAATGGAAGCCACCGGAGACGATTATATCTTTGCGGAGAATTTTGACGGCAGCATCACCTGCCCGGAATCCCTGAGCATCACCCTGTGCGACCGGCATTACGGGATCGGTGCTTTCGGGCTGGTGCTCCTGGAGAAAAGCCCGGTTGCGGATTGCCGGATGCGGGTCTTCAACCGGGACGGAAGCCGCGGACAGATTGCAGGAAACAGCCTGCGCAACGTCGGAAAATACCTGCATGACGCAGGCTATGTTTCGGGAGACACGGTCCGCGTGGAGACCGACGGCGGCGTGCGCCGGCTGAAGCTCTATCTCACCGACGGGGCGGTATCCTCCGTCACCGTTGACATGGGGCGCGCGGTGCTGACCCCTGCGGCACTTCCCTGCACCTTTCCCGGAGAAACAGCGGTCAACGTACCGCTCACGGTTCTGGGGCAGGAATACCGCGTTACCTGCGTTTCCATGGGCAACCCGCACTGCGTCACCTTCTGTGACCGCATCGATACGCTCCCGCTCCGGGAGCTCGGTCCCGCGTTTGAAAACGCACCGGAGTTTCCGGAGCGGGTCAACACCGAATTCGTGCGGGTTGTCAATCCCGTGACGCTGAAAATGCGCGTGTTTGAGCGCGGCAACGGCGAAACCTTTGCCTGCGGCAGCGGCGCGTGTGCCGCCGTGGTCGCGGCGGTGGAAAACGGGTATTGCGAAAAGGACAGGGATATCACGGTCAAGGTTCGGGGCGGAATCCTGACTGTCCGCTATACTACGGACGGAGTCGTGACCTTGACGGGCGATGCGAAACTGATTTTCACCGGCGAGGTGCGGTACTGATTGACACAAGAACAGAAAAGCGTCCGAGCCTTGGCACGGACGCTTTTCGTTTGCAACCGACACGGCGCCTCCGGGAATATTCCCGGAGGCGCCGCTTGGTTTTTCATCGGATTTCCGATGATTCAGGCTTCCTCTTTTGCGTTTGCTTCCGCAGTCACGGTCGCAACGCCGTCGGTCACCTTAACCGTGTAGGTATAGTCGTTGGTTGCCTTGAGGGTGTAAACACCGGTTTCGGCATCATACGTGCACTCCGCAATCAGAATGGAGTTGTATGCCGGCTTGCCGTCCACATCCTTGGAGGCTCTCTGTGCCATCAGGAGAACCTTGTTCCCGGGGAGAATATCCACATAGTAACCGGCATCCGCCGTGTAAACCGTGGTTGCCTCGGTCTTTGTGACCGTTGCACTCTCGTATACGGGAAGCGGCTGATCCTCTTTCTTGTCTTCTCCGCCGATGATCTCGGAACTCTTTTCCTTCAGATCCAGCTGATAGTATGCGGTGGATGTAACCTTTCCGTTCTCATCCTTCTCCCGGACAACATAGTAGAGCTTGCCGTCATTGAGCATGACGTTGTCGGCATTCAAAGCCTCCCCATCCTTGGAAAGTCCGAAGGAGAAGTACGCACCGGAGGAAACGTTCATATCCGACGCGATGACACGGTTGACCGTTACCTGATAGCCGTCGTTTGCCTCTACCGTCTCCTCCCGGAGCAGAGCATAAACGCTGTAGCCGTAGGTCTGGAAGACAGAGAATGCGCGGCGGGTAAGGATGACGGAATACGTGTAGTTGTCCTTTCCCTTGAAGGTTGCGCGGTAATAGTTGTTGCCGAGCGAAACCAGTTCTGCATGATCCACCTCGGACATCCTCGTTCCGTCGCTCTCCAGATACTTGGAGTTCTCCCCGAAGGTTGCGTTGAGATAGCTGGAAGTTGCCTTTCCGTCCTCCCCGTACTCGGTGCAGAGTGTGACGGTTCCGTAGGTGTTGGGGAACTGACTTGCGGCACTGGAGCCCATCATCTGGTAGATGTAGTAGAGGTAGTACAGGTAGTTGTACGAAGGCATGGTCATCACATAGGACAGGCCCGTGACCGCATAGGTGCTCTCCGAGCTGTTTCCAATGCCCGTTCCCTGGTAGCTGATGGTAATGTCAAAGCGGAAATAACCGATGGTCAGGTAGGTTTCCGTTTTTCCGTCCGTTACCTTTCTGACAACAGTGCAGGAGTAGTTCTTTCCGTTGATGACAACGGTTCCCGAAACGGAGAATTCGTCACTGCCGGAAGGAGCGAAGGTCAGCTTTTCGATCGGCGCGTAAAGCTCGGTCTTGGAATCCACCAGTACAGGGTACAGCCCCTTGGTTTCTTCCTCGCGGACAAAGCTGATGGCAAATCCGTCGTTCTTGTAGTAGGTTTTGTTGTTGTACTCCTTGATGTCCGAGAGCTTTCCGAAGTTCTCCTCGATGTAACCGTACCGGTTCTTGTCCGTAGCGGTTTCATCCAGATGGAAGAGCGTTACGTTGTCGTCATCATCAATCGTATAGTAGTATCTGACGCTATTGTTGAAGATTGCAAATCCGTACTTGGAGAACAGGAGAGATTCCAGCTCCTTGGTGTAATACGCGATGGACGTATAGGAGCGCGGGGTTGCGGTTCCCTTTTCCACATCGTAGACATAGATGAATGCATCCGTTGCGGCATCGTTGACGTAGTAGAGCAGCGACTCGGTGATCAACGAATAGGTACCGGTTTCCTTCTTTCCGTCCATGAGGTACTTGGTGGCGGTTCCGTCGCTGTTCAGCAGGAGTACCGACCAGTCATCCTCATTGACATAGGTGTGAACAACCTCCTCGTGCAGCACGTGGAACGCATTGTAGGCATTGCTTCCGATCTTCATGGAACCGACCCTGCAGTTGAGCGTATGCTCGGTGGAACCGTCCTTGTAGGTCAGAAGGATGTAGCCGTCCTTCAGCGTGTAGGTTGCGTTTGCATCAATGTTGATGGTTTTCGGATCGGTTCCGGTTTCGTCCGATTCCATCCGGAACACGGTCGCGCCGCCAAGACCGTCCAGCGTTGCATAAATGCCCTCGAACACCTGGTTGTCCGCAATCAGATAGGTCTTTCCGTACTCTTCGCTCCGCAGATAGCAGGTGCCGTACTGCACGAGGAAGTTATAGGTCTCTTCCGACACGGAAATCTGCACGTTGTCGCCGTTCTTCTGATACAAACCGATGATTTCTCTGCCGTCATCGTCGGTATAGGTTGCGGCAAAGCCGAATCCGTCCAGCTTCAGAATCCCGTTCTTGGTATTTGCAGAAGCGAAGCTCCCTTCATATTCCTTGTCATAAAGGAACAGATAATTCTTACCGGACGCGGTACGCGCCAGTGCCTCAAAGCGGACTGCCGGCTCATCCGTGTATTCCTTCTCCTCTTCGGAAACGAAGACGTAAATCGGGAAACCGGTGAGAGAGGTTCTGCCGGTTTCGGCAAAGGTGCCCTCGTAGGTCTTGACCGTCTGCGTCTCGCCGTCGACCGTGACAACGTTGTACGTTGCGCCGGTCTTCGGGTTCACAACCAGGTACAGCTGACGGTTGATCGTGCCGTCCTTTTCCACCACATAATAAACCGTTGTGGTCGTTTTGTACACAACGAAGGACTTAATCACATCGTTCAGATCAAAATACAGCGTCCGGTCTGCGAATGCGACGGTTACAAGCCCGTCCTCCACTGAGCAGGTGCCAAGGGATTTCTTTCCGTCAGCCTCATACAGTGCAAGTCCGGCAACAATCGTCAGCTTGTCACCGTCTTTTCCGGTGTAAGTCGCCGTGTTGTCAACCGTTTCGACCTCATCCGTATACGTCAGCCAGAAATGGATGCTGTAGGAGGTCGCGGTCGAATCCAGCATCAGGATGCAGGATTTCAGCTTGGAGAAATCAATCGGTGTGTTGAATACCTCCACACCCTCCGGCAGCTTGATGTGATCGGTCAGGGTAAAGGTGTAGGTATCGGTTGCGCTGTTGTAGGTCATGGTGCCGACTGCAATCTTATGGAATTCCTTGCTCTGATTGTAGCCGTACACCGTCACCGTGCTGTAATCCTTGCCGTCGAAGACGAAGAGCGGTGCATAGTAAGTACCCTTCACATCCTTGTAATAGTACTCTGTATAAACCGCAGACAGCACCTCCACCGTGGTAACCTGTTCCTGCTTGGTGTCGCCGTCGGGATTGGTGGGATCCACCAGAACATCCTTCGTTGTCACGGTAATCATGAAGTTGTGCAGAACGCCGTCCGCATCCGTAAAGGACAGGATGGTTCCACCCAGAGCAGACTTCTTTTCGGAGAAGAAACCGGAAACGGTCTTGCCTCCCTTGGTATAGGTCGCGGTGCGGATTCCGTCCAGCTTCAGCACGGAGCCGTCCGCCAGCGTATAGCTGACATCAGCGGAAGCATTGTAGATCATATACCCAAGCTTGCCGTCAATCTCCATCAGACGGAGCACACCTGCCACGGATCCCTGCGAATCCATCAGTGTGATGGTCCGGTTCTCTGCATCGTAGGTATAGTAGAAGGAAGCGGTCGAGCCACCCTTGTTGTAGGAAGCAACGCCGAAGCCGTTGAGCGTCAGATCTCCGACAGGATTCCCGTTGTCGTCAACGTTGACCACAATCCTGTTTCCGTTTACCGTGAAGCAGAGAATCTGTCCAAGTGCGATTTCGCTCTCATTCCGGATCTGGAATGCCAGTCTCTTCTGGCTCTCCACCGTGATGTTTCCGAGTACAAAAGTAATCTTCTGCCCCTTCATCTCGCCCTCGGTGAAGGTTGCCACCATGTATCCGTCCTCGTCAAAGTAGAACTCACCCTTGGAGTCGGAGGTCGCCGTATCCGCTTCATCCTTTTTGACGGAATAGGTGATGCCGTTTGCCCGGTCCAGATAAACCTTAATCAGTTCGTTCAGTCCCTTCCCTGCTCCCATCTCATAGAGCGTTGCCGCAACTTCCTCACGGGAAACGTCGCAGAACAGGAAGGTCTCGCCGTCGGAGTTCAGCCTGCCCTCCGGGAACTCCATGCCGGCATCCGGGAACAGGATCACGTTCTTGTTCAGGATTCCTTTGAAATAAATATCCGCGCGGCACAGGTATACCGTATTCTTCTCCATGTTGGATACGTACAAAATGTCGCTTCCGCCGAAGAGGTCGGTATATCCCTTGCTCCAGACCGCATACAGCGTTATATCGCCGTCCACTGTCAGCTCCTCGACAGCAGGCGCGGTTCCGTTATAGAGATGTCCGTCCATCAGATGGGAGGAATATTTGACCTCGCCGTCTGCGCTCAGCGCCCAGCCCTCCAGGAAGTACCCGTCCATGTCAAAAGTGACAAGGGGCAGTGCCGTTTTGATGCCGTAAACCAGACGCTCGGTCTTTCTCTGCTCGCCGGAGCCGTCCGGGAAGTTGGAAACGAAGGTCAGCGAATAGAAATTCCGGTTAAAGTAAAGCCGGAATACGTTTTTGGCGGCATCGTCCGCAATGACCAGCTTGGAAACGCTGTCAGCGGTATCTGTTACCGTATATCCGGAGATTTCCTCGGAAGCGGTGAATTCCTCGCCGACGTATGCGTAATTCTCTTTTACCTCGGGGGTTTCCGCATAGCCGTCCAGCGTTTCATTTTGCAGGAACACATGGACATAATACTTAATCTGATATCTTGCAACCAGCGTCATATCCGCGCTTCCCATAACGGCATCCGCGCCCAGCTCCTCTCCGGCAAGAAGCCACATACCGAACCGGTAGTTCTCCTTGGTGGGCGTCAACGATGCAAGTCGGTCGGCAAGCTTTTCACCCGCCTTCAGCTCCAGCTTGGTGGTGGAAAGCGTTCCGCCGTTTGGATCCAACGTCAGGGTATACAGCTTGTCCCACTTCGCATAAACAGACAGATCCGCGTCCGGCTTGACCTCGGTGACTGCGTCTCCGCTGAAATCCTCCTTCAGATACCAACCGGAAAAGGCATACCCGCTCCGGGTGGGGGTCGGAAGCGTGTAGGACTGGTTCTTTTCAATCTCTTCAATAGTTGCCTCGCTGCCGTCGTTGGCAACCAGCGTCAGCTTGACCTGCTCCCCCGGCGTCGGATTGTCCGGGTTTTTCCTGCACGCCACCGCCATCGTTCCAATGGTAAGAGCCAACACGCACAGCAACAGAAAAATACGAAACTTTTTCATGGCACTCCTCTTTGCTTTTTACGAAAAGCCTTTGTTTGCACATTTGATTTGTCATGTGTTTACGGACGTAAGATCCGGATACGGTGCCAAACCGCACCGCCCGGATCTTTTGTCATTCCTCCCGGATCCAGACCGCAGTCAGAAGCGTTCCCGCCGGCATTCCGGAAATCTGCCCGGTTGTGATCTGCGTTCCATCCTCGCGGCTCCAACCCGCAAAGGTATAACCCGCGCGCGTGGGATCCGCAATCGGCGTGATCTGGTCGGACAGATAGGTTCCATTCTTCACCGTTCCCTCTCCGGTTGTAAGGGATGCCGCATAGCCTCCCTCATCGGCAAGCCGGACGCCGGATACCACCGGTCGGTTGGAGGAATTCCAGCGCCGATTCCATTCCGATGTGTCCGCGCCCTCCTCAATATAGAAGGTTGCGTTGCTGCAGCCGTAGAATGCGTTTCCGGCGACCGTTGCAACCTCCTTCGGAATGACCAGCGCGGTAAGCGAATTCAGTCCTTTGAACGCATACTTTCCGACCTGTTTCAGCGTTCCGGGCAGAATCAGCGATCCGATTCCGCTGTCGTTGTAAAACGCAAAGTCTCCGATCCGCTCCAGCGAATTTCCGAGCGTCAGCGTTGCCAGGGACACGCACTTGTAAAACGCGCTTTTTCCGACGGTTCTGACCGAATCGGGAAGCACAACCTCAGACAGTCCCGCGCATTTGTAAAACGCTTTATCCCCGATTGAGGTCACGCCCGAACCGAGTTTCAGCGTAACGAGTGCAGAACAATTCGCAAATGCATGCTCCGGAACTGCCGTCACGGTATCCGGAAGCTCGACCGCTGTCAGCGTCGAGCAGTTTTTGAAGGAATATCTGCCAAGTCCGGTCAGATTTTCGCCGAATGTAACCGTTTCCAGATTGGAACAGCCGTAGAAAGCAAAGTCTCCGACAGAGGCAAACACGGCAGATTCGGAAAAGTCCAGCGTCTTCAGATTGGAACAGCCGTAGAATGCCGATCTGCCGACGGACCGCAGCATGGTCGGGACGGAAACACGGAACAGAGATTTGCACTTATAAAAGGTATACGCCTCAACGGTCTCCAGCCTTGGGTTCAGGCTGACGGTCTCCAGTGCCGTGCATTCATAGAAAGCTGCCGTGCCGATGTAGGCACATTTGCTCAGATTCTTCAAAGAGGTCAGCGTCCCGCATTGGAAAAATGCATTGTCCGCAATACCGACCACACTGTCCTTCAGTTCCGCCGCGCCGAGTTTGGCGTTCTCCGCAAAGCCGACAACCCAGTTTCCGGCATAAATGATATTGTTCTCCGGCTTTCCCCACAGCATCGTCTGCATGAAGGCATACGCGCCGATGCGTTTGACCGACTGCGGAATGATGCTGTTGCCGTCCAACGAGTTATTGTCCAGCGTGGAGCAACCGTAAAATGCGTATGCACCGATTTCCTGAAGCGACCGGTTCAGCAACAGCACGTAAAGCCCGGTACAGTTGGCGAACGCGCCTTCCTGAAGCACCTCCAGATTTTTGCCGGCTTCAAAGCGAACCAGCGTTTCGATGCCCGAAAAGGCATACTGTCCGACAATCCGAACGGAATCCGGCAATTGCACCGCCTCCAGAATCGGCGCCTTATAGAAGCAGTTGTCAATGATTCCGACCGTCCCCTGCTTCAGATCCAGCTTGGTAACGGTCTTATGAAGTTCCTGATTCTTGACCGCAACCAGCCAGCTGTCCACATAAACATAGTCGGTTTCTTCATTAGTATAAAGCTTGGTTGCGTTGAACGCATACGTCCCGACATGACGAACCGTCGAGGGAATGTTCACCCGTTCCAGCGCCTCACAGCGATAGAAGCAGCGGGCACCGATATCCGTCACCGTTTCGGGAAGGGTGATTTCCTGCAGGGACGGGATTGCCGCAAAGCAGGATTCTCCAAGCGTTTCCAGCACGCTCCCCTCGGCGAACGTCACCTTCTGCAGCTTCGGAAGGTCATAGAAAGCGGATTTTCCGATGGAAACGACGCCCTTCCCGATGACAACCTCCGTCAGTTCCCCGGCAGTCGTAAACGCATTCTCGCCAATGGTCTTCACGCTGTCCGGAATCCGGACTGCGGTCAGTGCGGCACCGTTGAAAGCGCTTTCTCCGATACTCAGGATGTTCTCACCGAGGGAAATTTCCGAAAGGGAGCGGCAGTATGCGAAGCAATACGCCGGTACCGAAGCAACTCCCGCCGGAATATTGACCTTTTTCAGTTCCCGGCATCCCTGAAAAGCAGAGTCTCCGATGGAGGTGACGCCGTCCGGAATGGTAACCGACTCCAGCACCGAGCAGTTGTAAAATGCATTTTCCGCAATGGTACGGATGTTTTCACCCAGGATAATATCCTTCACATTCCGGTTTCCCTTGAAGGCGCTCTCGCCGATCTCGGTTACCGGTTTCCCGCGGTACGTGGCTTCAATTGTCACGGTTCCGGATGCGCTTCCGCCCCGTTTGATCCGGTATTCGGTGTTGCCGTTGAACAGTTCATACACACAGCCGGTCTCATAGTCTCTGTGAAAATACAGTGCCTCGGACCACGCGGAGGTCTGGTCGTTCTGCGCACCGCCGGTTGCCCTGACGCGGATCTCATAGTCTCCGACCTCCAGATCCGAAAGAGAATAGGAGGTTTTTCGCGTGGTTTTGCTGAGAACCGCTTCCCCGCTCTCATTTTTCACTTCCACAAGATAGGAGCGCGCAGACTCCACAGTGTCCCATGAAAGCTGATTGTCGATGTCAATTTCCAGTGACTGCGGGGGTTCCAGCCCGCCTGACGTCCCGCAGGACGTCAGCCCCAAGAGCAGGAGGAACGCCGCAACCGGAAAGAGCCATTTCAGAAATCTTTTCACGAGGGTGTCCCTCCTTTCTTATCTTTCCGTTTGTCCCTAAAAGCCCGGACGATCTCATGCGGCCATTTGAACTTGAACTTGCGTACCGCCACATCGGTCAGGAACAGCACCAATGCGAGAATCATGAACAGATAGCGGGGATCAAACGATTTCGGAATAGAGGTCACGAAGTTGGCAAATACCTCCATCGGATCCTCATTGTCCGCAATCAGCTTCCCGTTGGCGGCTTCGGCAAGATTCTGCAGATTTTCCGTCAGCGTCAGATCGGTAATCTCCTGATTGTTGTCATATTCCTCCGAATAGGAGAAGGTCCGATAGGTCTGATATTCGGCAAGCGTCTCCCCGTCTGCGTTCACCTTTTTGAGTGTCAACCGGTAAACGCCGCCCTTTTTGATCACAAATCTGCAACGGCTGTAGTTGCTGGAAGCATCCAATGCCGAGGTGATGTAACAGTCCAGCGCGGACAGGCGGGTTCCCTCTGCAGCAACCGTTGCGCTCCCCAGCGGAAGCGGTGTTGCCGCCGGATCGGTCAGGTTCAGAAGCTCACCGGTGATTGACTCACCTTCGCCGAGATTCGTGAAAACACTGAGGCTGTTGGTGTAGTTGTCCTGCTTGACCGTAATGGAAATCTCGTTTTCCCGGACGGACTCCGTCGGCATCAGCGCCGACACCACATTGAGAATGAACGTCGCGCCCGATCCGTCTCCCGACAGGAAGTCGGAGGACCATACGCCGTTGAGATCGCACATGAAGCTTCCGACCATGCCTTTTCCGAAGCGCCACTGCGCATAAATCGGAACATCATAGTCACCGATCAGCAAAAGCTCCGCGCCGGATTTCGCCCGGACTCCGAAAAATCCGTCCAGCGACACCGTCATTTTGGCATTCGTTTTTCCTTCCTCTACCTCCGTAAAGGAAATTCCGGAGAAGACAGAGGAAAGCGTATCGGTCGCGGCAGGATAGAACTTCTCGTAATTGACTTCCTTGATTTCGGGTGCGTTCAGCTCCTCCCGCATCCGTGCCGAGGTTTCTTTTGCATCAACGAACGCCTGCAGCCGTCCGCCGCCGAGGTCACAGATGTTCTTCATCTTTTTCCCGGCGTCCTCGGTCTCCCGCAACCCGATTCCGACCACCGAATAGGTGATTCCGTTATTCTCGTGATATTGCTTGATATGCGGCAGATAATCCTCTTCTTTGTCTCCCGGCATACCGTCGGTGACGATGATTACGTGACGTCTTGCAACGTTGACGGAAAGGAGTGCACGGCTGGCACGCTCAATGGTGGCTGCAAATTTGGTTCCGCCTGTGGCACCGAGCTCTCTTGCATTGTTGATCGCTTCCAGAATTTTGGACTCCTGTGTACGGGGTGTCAGCGGCAGGAGCGTATCATAATCTTCATCCAAAGTCATCAGTCCGATGTAGTCTCTTGCCGACAGCGCATTCAGGCAGGACACCGCACCTGTCAGTGCGAGATCGTATTTGCTTCCGCCCGTGGTATCATCCACCGCCGACATGGAACCGGAGCGGTCAACGACAATCATCACGGCAACCGGCGGTGTGTAGTTGATCGCCTGAACCGGAAGAATGTCCTGGAACAGGGTGTTCAGCATATCGTCCCGGTTATAAGCGTGTGCAATATACTTGTCATTCTCATCCGTTGCGTTCGGATTGATATCCGCCCCACCGACGGTGAACAGACCGCCGCCGCATTCGTTGACGTAGCGGTACAACAGTTCGTCAAATCCCGCCGGCAGGTCGCTGTTTGCAATGTTGTTGAGCAGGATCTGATCGTACTGACGCAGCTCCGCCAGCGTCTTGGGAAACTCCTCGTCCCCCGACAGATTTTTGACGGTGACGTTGTACCCGGCGTTCTCTGCAGTCAGAATCTCTTTGATCTTCTCCGACTCACCCGCTTTGTGCTCCAGAACCAGGATCTTGTTGAAATTCTCCAGATTCAGATAGGTGTAATAGGTGTTGTTTTCCGACAGCAGGTCTTTTTCCGGTTCCAGTACAAAGGAAATCTCGTGAATTCCGTACGCTTCAAAGGTATGCGGGAAGGTCACATTCTGCGTTCCGGGAGTCGTGGTGATGGGCTGTGTTGCAACCAGTTTCCCGTTGTCATACAGCTTCACCGAAGCGCTTCCCTCCGTCTTGGAATACACCGTGACCGAGAGCTTGCACTGCGCGCCGGGTTTCAGGTGGTAATCCGGAAGCTCGGAATCCATCAGCTGCATATCGTCCCCGTCATAGGCGGTGGAAATATTGGCAACATCCACGCGGATGCCCTTTGCCGCCACCGTCCGGATGACCGCCGAGGCTTCCTCGTCGGTTTCTTTTCCGTCGGTAACAAGCACAATCTTTGCGCTTTCCGGATTCTGAAAGAGCGTGGATGTGTAGGTAAGCGCCGCCGCAATGTCGGTTGCACTGGTGTCCGGTTTTTCCGCGGCTTGATAGCGCTCCATGATTTCACCGACCTTGTCGGTCAGCTTCACCGCATAAACCTGATCGTAACCGAAGGTCACAACACCGATGCTGTAGCCGTCATACTGCCCCATGTTCAAAATCGTTTCCATGAAGCGCTCGCGCTCTCTTGCGGACTGCTCTGTCGTATCCGAAACGTCCACAAGCAGGATAATCTGGTTTTCTTTGTTGGGAATTTCGTAGGTGAACATCGTACCGGCAAGAGTCAGCGCCGCCAATGCCAGCACAATCAGATGCAAAACAATCGACGTGATCCGATTCCTGTTTTTCCGGTACTTTTTGGAAAGCCGGAAATACAGCAAAGCCGTCATGACTGCGCCGAACAGGAAAACCAGCAACAGCAGAGGATACGAAAAGTGAATTCTGAAATGAACCATTTGCGTGCCTCCTTAAATGCTACTTTCCTTGTGCTGCAGATACCACTCAAGCAGGAGCAGGAAAACCAAGGCACCGGCAAGATACAGCAACAGATCCTGATAATAATCGCTCTCATCCACCTCGTAGTACGGACCGGTAATCACTCCCTCCTCCGCGAAGATATCGCTCTCCGCTCTCGGAACCCGGACATAAACGGTCGTGGAAACCGCTTTTCCGGCACGTGTCGTTTGCGACAGCCGGTAGGATCCGGGCAGACTCAGCTTCAGCTGTGCCGGGAATTGGGTCAGGGTAAGATCGGTATCATAGCCCTTAACCGTCAGTTCGTCTCCGCGACAGTTGACGGAAACGGTCTGCTCCGTCTCGAAGGAATTGCCGTCAACGGTGGACGGGAAGAAATATTCAAACAGGTTGCGCATCATCAGGGGGAAGTCCTTCAGAAGCGGGAGGTTGGAATAATGCAGAGAAAAGCACATCACGGCAACCTGCGCATCCTCATCGTTTCTGACAAGGAGCAACGGATCTCCCGCATAGGAGAGCAGCATACTGTACTCCGGATCATACGAAACCTTCAGATACCGGCTGACGGTGATGTTGGTCGCCTCGATATTGTTCAGGATCGGATGCGTTTCCTCCTGCGCAAGATAGACGCTCTTCTTGCTCATATCAACGAGGTTTTCCACCCGGAAGCCGGCACCGCTCGGTGTGCCCAATGGGTCCACCAACAGGATAACGCCGTCTGCGGGCAGCTTCTCCGGCATCGAATGCTCAAAGATGTAGAAATCGTACCCTTCCAAGGCAGGCGCCTGACCGCGCTTGACTTCGGTGATGTCAAAATCCCACTTTGCCTCGTAGTTCTTCTTCAGAGCCGCAAGAACCTCCTGGAAGAACACGTTCGGTCCCAGCTTCTCACCGGACAGCGGATCCTGTCCGGAGCTGCAATACTGAATCCGGATCCGTTCCTTCAATCCGTCATAAATATCGAAGCTGTTATCCAAAGAAACCGAGTCCTCCACGGCGTCTCCATTCACCGAAAGACTGATATGTACGGACTGGTAGGAGGTGATTCCCTCTCCGGAGCCGAGCAGATGGAACACCGCATTCTCAGGCAGGGTCTTTTCATACGCTTCCACCGCGTCCGTATAGTTTTCATCCGGGAAGTACTTGAAAATCAGGGTATACACCTGATCGGAAGCGCAGGGAACACTCTCCTCCAGGGAAAGATTTCCCGCAGTGGTATCATCGCTGCTTGCGGCATTCACGCCGAAAACCTCCAGATTGACACCAAGGTCAAGATCCCGCCCATAGCAGACAACTTCAATCCGGAAGGTGTAATAGTTATCTTCAAAGTCAGCGGTTGCGCTGAGAATGGCTGCATTCCATTCGGACCGATCGGCAACGTTGACCAGCTCCACGTTGTTTTTCTGCGCATAATTTTTGTCGGTGTAAACATACGTTTTTGCCGACGGATTGATGCTGAGAATCCGGTCGGAAAGCGCAACGGCAGAGGAAAGATCCGAAGAAGAGTAGGTGCACTCGGTTTCCCCGTCCAGCAGGGCTCTCAAATCTCCGACGACGCTGTCCCGGCTGTCCGCATAGGCTCTCTCCACCAGAAACCGGTTATCGTTTCCTGCAAGAATCACGGAAACAATTCCGTCCCGATCAAAGGTCTCCCCCGCCTGCCTGACCGCCGCCTCAACCGCACGCTCATAGCGCGTGGACTCTTCGGTTCCGGCGCGCATACTGGCGGAGGAATCGATGACGAGCACCACTTCCGGCTGCGTAGCCTTCTCCTTGAGGACATGGATTGTTTTTGCGAGAATCGCCGCAATGGCGGTAATAATCAGCACCTGACACGCAATCAGCAGAATGTTGCGGAGCCTGCTGAGCGGAATTTTCTTCTTTTTGAATTTCAGGCTCAGTCTCCAGAGGAAGGTACTGGAGAGCAGCTTTTGCTGGAAATTCGGCTTGATAATGTAAATGAGAATCAAAGCGACAATTCCAAGCAAGCCGAGAAGCCCTAACGGAATGAGAAATTTCACGTTCACGACACGGTACCTCTTTTCAGCAGTTCGGAGAACAGCGCTTTTTCAATCGGCTCTTCGCAATCCAAAGATATAAATCCCGCATCTCTGCGCCTGCAGAAATCCTGAATGTCGTCATAGAAAGCCGTTACTGCTTCCTTAAATGCCTGCTGCATGGATTTATTGATCCTGATCTTCAAATTTCTTGCGTCCGCCATGTCGGTGGACTCCGAATCAATCAGGTTAACCCGGTCGGTATATGACGGGTCCAGCTCGTCCGGGGAGTGTACCTGAATCAAGAGCACCTGCTTTTTCTTATACACCAGATAATCCACGCCTTTTTTCCAGTCGCTGTCCGAATAGAAATCGGAAATAATTACGGTCATCCCATCCCCGGTGCCCATATCCGGCGTACTGACAATGGCAGGAGAAATCTCCGCCTCATCCGCAAACTCCGTCTGATCCAGCGTATTCATCGCACGGAAAAAAGCGTTTTTCCCAACGATGGTACCGAACGGATTTTCCGCCCGGTCCCCCCTGACGAGGTGATAGGACACCTTATCCATGTTATGGATGGCAAGGTAGCCGATTGCCGCCGCAACAGCAACGGCGTATGCGCCCTTCCGGGGGTTCACTTTTCCCATCGATCCGGAGCAGTCCAGATAAATCTGCACGTGCATCTGCCGCTCATCGGTAAACAGCTTGATAAAGTATTTCTCAAAACGGCTGTACAGATTCCAGTCGATCCGGCGGATATCGTCGCCCAGCATATACTCCCGGTAATCCGCAAACTCCACGGTTTGTCCGTAGGTGCTCACCAGATGCTTGCCGCCGAAGAATCCGCCGAGATCCTTGCGCAGATTAAACGCAAGTGCCTCCAACCGGCTGAAAAACTCGTCGTTTAAGTAGGAATCTTTCATTTGTTTTTCTTATTTGTTCCTGCACGGTTTGCACTCGGAACTTCACTTCCGAGACGAACATTGCACTTCTTTGCCACTTCGGTAAGAATCATACCGATGACTTCATCGGGAGAAATCCGTTCCGCAATTGCCTCAAAGTTCATCTTCATACGGTGGCGAAGCACCGGATATGCCAAAGAAGCGATATCGGAGTAGGAAACGTTGAATCTGCCGTTCATCAGCGCCTTCACCTTTGCTGCCGAAATCAACGCCTGACCTCCACGCGGAGAGGAACCGAGACGCACATATTTCTTCGCCGCCTCGGACGCGCACTCACTGTCCGGATGCGTCGCGGAAATCAGCATCATTGCAAAGTCCAGCACTTCATCCGCTACGGGAATCTGATTTGCGGTCTCCCGCATTTCCAGAAGCTGCGCTGCGTTGCACGCCTCATTTGCAACCTCGCTCATCGTCTTCTGCGTCATGGTTACAATCCCCTTCAGTTCGTTCAGGGACGGATTATGCACCACCAGCTTGAACATGAAGCGGTCCATCTGTGCTTCCGGCAACGGATAGGTGCCGTCCTGCTCAATCGGGTTCTGGGTTGCCAGAACGAAGAACGGCTCATTCATTTTTCTGGAAACGCCCATGACCGTTACCGTGTGCTCCTGCATGGCTTCCAGCAGCGCGGACTGTGTCTTCGGCGTTGCACGGTTGATTTCGTCCGCCAGAACCAGGTTGGCAAAAATCGGACCGGGCTCAAAGCGGAAAACGGAATTGCCCTTCTCATCCTTGGTGATGATGTTGGTACCCGTCACGTCGGCGGGCATCAGGTCAGGGGTGAACTGAATCCGGGAGAACGGAAGGTTGAAAACGCGGCTGAGCGTTCTCACAAGGCGGGTCTTTCCGACGCCGGGCACACCCTCCAGCAAAACGTTACCTCCGGCGATGAGCGCAACGATGGTGTTTTCAACAACCTCGGACTGACCGATCATATCCTTGCCGGTTTCCTCAAAAATCCGGCTGCACTGTACGCTGAACTGCTTGATGCTCTCTTCTGTAACCATTGTTTTGTTTCTCTTTCTTGATTTTTTGATTTCTTGATAAATTGCCAAACCGGGAAACAGGTTCCCGGTTTGCAGACAGAATTGCCTGAATTATTTCTGGATATTGTGGAAGTAGTCGCCGATGACGCCCTTATCGTCTCCGGACAGATTGCTGTCGGAGTTCATGGAATTCTGCGCATCGGAAAGGCTTCCGCTGTATTCGTCGCCGTAATAGGTTGAACCGTCAATCACCTGGTTGGAGGCAGAATCAGCTCCTGCTCCGGCACCTTCGCCCTCACCGTCCCCGTCACCGGAACTGTTGCCGGGGTCGCCGGGCTGCTGCGGAGCGTTGCTGTTTCCGTTGCCGGATCCACCTTCGCCCCGTTCCTCGTCCGTGATATCGTCCTCTTCATCGGCTTCGATCTCCACGAACACGGCGTTTACGGTTACATCCTTTTTCACGTCCGCGTCCGTACGGGTGGCATCCTCATAGCCGTCCGTCCAGCCGACGAAAACGTATCCGTCTTCGGCAACCGCCTGTACGGCCTTTCCGGCTTCTCCCTCCTTCACGGTCTGCTTCAGTTCACCGTCTACTCTTCCGCCGACGCTATCCTTGACACCATAGGTCAGGAGGAAAGTATTGGCGGGCGCTTCCCTTTCCTCCTGCTTTTCGCGGATCAGATCCAGAAGGGATTTATCCGCCACGGCAGATGCCGCGGTTGCGCCCGCTCCCAGCACAAGTGCCACACAGCAGGTCACCACCATGGAAGCGGAAACTGCAATCTTAACAAAGGACGCGTTGACGCTCCTGAGTGCATTCATGGCATCCTCTCTTTGGCGGCGTGCCATATAGGAGTCGTCATTTTCAAACTGCGTCATGGTCAGGATTCTCTCTTCCAATCCCAGCATATCGATACGGGAAGCAACCTGACTGCGGGAGTTCTTGAATCTGCAGAAATAGAACAGCGGCATTGCAATTGCGGTTACCGCCGCAAAGACGAGGATGCAAACCCAGAACAGCTTGATGCCGAAGACCCAGAAAGCAAACGCACAGAGAATATCCGCACCGAACCCTACAGATGCACCGCAAAGCGCGGCTTTGAGCCATCCTTCTTTTGCAATACGGGAGCGGTAATTCTCCAGCAAATCCTGTGGTGTTTCGTTTTGACTGACTTTCTTTCGCATTTCAGAATCCTCCTTAAACAGTATTCTTTCATTGTATGCCGAGTGAATAATAATACAAGAATTATATCATTTTCCGTCCGATTTGTAAAGAGCAATCTTGCATAAAAGTGTAAATATTTTGGCAAATCGCTCCGTCAAACAGACGATGACGTTCCCAAGCGACTCTGACGGAGGAAAAACTGCCCGAATACCGCACTGAATAAGTTTCCCGGAGCCGTATTATCTACGACTCCGGGGTTGGTCAATGATAAAACTGTTTTTTTGCGGGCGGCTTTCTGCGGATTACTCCTCTGCCGGGGTATATCCCCAGACAATGGTCGCTTCGCAGCCATTTTTCCAGGTGATGGTAAAGCCAGCCGCATCGGCTTCGGTGCACATGAACTTAATGGTCTGATCTGCTGTCCAGCCGTCGAAGGTGCTTCCGTACAGGGTGGTTACCGTAAGCGGAATGATGATCTCCCGGATGGACGTGCAGTTTGCAAAGGCACTCGAACCGATGTTGTTCACGGTGGAAGCCAGCGTCACGGACTTGAGGTTCACGCAACCGCTGAACATCGAACCGGGAAGAATCGTGCATCCCTCCGCAAAGACAACCTTCTCAAGTTTCACACAATCCTTGAACGGAGAAGAATTGAAGGAAGTCAGCGTTGCGGGCACGGTCAGCGATTTGATGCTGCTGTTCTGGAATGCGGACGTACCGAGCTTACTGACGGATGCAGGGAATGCAATGCCTTCCAGCGCAACGCAGTTCAGAAATGCCCTTTCCGGGATCTCCGTCAGCGATTCGGAAAGCTCGACGGACTTGAGCTGTGCGCAATCCGCAAATACCTGCTTGCCAAGCGTCTTGACCGTGTCAGGCATCACGAAGGATTCCAGACCGGAGCCCATGAACGCCTGAGATCCGATTTCCTCAAGCTGGCTGTTTTCCGCAAAGATGACCGTCTTCAGATTGATACAATCCTGGAATGCATTGTTGCCGATCTCCTTAACCGTTGAAGGAATCACAATGGTCTCCAGCGCCTCGCATCCATTGAAGGAGTTGGTATTGATGCACTCCAGCCCCTCGTGCAGGATGACGGTTTTCAGCGACTTGCAGTTCCGGAAGGTAGCGCCGCTCATGTCTATGGAGGTCGCGGTTACATAAAGGGATCTCAGCCCTGCCGGAATTTCGATGGTTTCCAGACCGGATTCCTCAAATACATTGGAACCGATGATGGTTACCGTTTCGGGAATGGTAAAGCTCTTCAGTGCCGTACAACCGGAGAAAGCATTGGAGTTGAGCGCCACCAGTTTACCCAGGAAGGTGACGGAGGAGAGCTGCGTGCAGTCCTTGAAGGTGTACGAGGCGATATAATCCGTGCTGCCGAGTCTTACGATACCGGCAGGAAGCACGATAGACTGAATTGCAGTTCCCTTGAACACATATCTGCCAAGCTCCGTCAATTGAGAGTTTTCCTCAAAGGTGATGGAAGCAAGATCCTTGCTGTCCGAGAATGCATTGTCGCCGAGTGTCGTGACCGAAGCAGGAATAACAATGGAAGTAATGGAAGAGTCAGCGAACGCGTAGTCTCCGATCTCTGTCACCGAGGAAGGAAGGATAACGGACTTGACCTTGGAGTAGTGGAACGCGTGCGGTTCAATCTTTGTCGTGCTCTCCGGAAGAACGACCTGCGTAATGCCGCTCATACCGTTGAGTGCGTATCCGCCAAGGATGACACCCTCCGGGATGTTCAGAACGCCTTCGAGACCGCCGGGAAGCGCGATGATCTTGGAAACGCCGCCGGAAATCTCTACCAGCGCGCCGATGTTAACGCCGTACTTGGTGTTGCCGTCCTCTACCTTGAAGGTAGCAAGACTGCCGCAGCCGGCAAAGACATTTTCGTCGATGGAGGTGGTTCCCTTCGGGATGGTGATGCTCTCCAATCCGGAATTGAGGAACGCATCCGAGGCGATGGCGGTGAGCGTTGCGGGCAGGGTCACGGATTTGAGCGATTCGGTTCCGCTGAAGGCACCCTTGCCGATCTTGGTAACCTTGTTGAAGGTGACGGTCTCCAGTGCGCTGTCATAGCGGAAGGCGTAGTTCGGAATCTCCGTGACGCGGTCCGGAAGAGCGATGGAGGTCAGCGCCTTGCAGCCCTCAAACACGCTGGTTCCCAGCGTCATTGCCTCCGTTCCGGCTGCAAAGTCGACAGAAGTCAGCTTTTCGCAACCGTTGAATGCGTTGCTGTCAATCTTGGTGGTTCCCTTCGGGATGGTCACTGACTCAACTGCAGAATTCTTGAATGCATTGGATCCGATGACGAGGTCGCCGGAGGAGTTGATGGTCACCTTGCTGAGCGACTTGCAATCCAGGAAGCTGGAGTTACCGATGGTCGTTACCGATGCAGGGATGTTGATGGATTCCAGTGCCTCGCAGCCTTCAAAGACGCTGGCACAGATGAATTCCAGTTTGCCCTTGAACTCTACGCTCGTCAGGCTCTTGCAGTTATAGAACTGCTTTCCGCTGCCGCCTATCGTGGAGGAATAGCCGGTTCCGCCGCCGAACTTGGTAAAGCTTGCAGGCAGAACAATGGATTCCAGTCCGCTGTTGGCGAAGCAGCTCTGACCGATCTGTGTCACCTGCGATTTCTCGCCGAAGCTGACACTCTTGAGATTGGTGCAGTCGCTGAAGCACTCGATACCGATCTTTGTTACCGTATCCGGAATATTGATGGACTCCAACGCAATGCATCCCTTGAACATCTGCTTTGCCAGGAAAGTGGTCTTGGAGCCGAGAGTCACGCTCTTCAGATTGACACAATTCTGGAACAGAGCATTGGAAGTATTCACGTTCGGCGATTTCACCGTCGTAAAGGTGGTCACGCTATCCGGGAAAGCGATGCTCTCAATGCCGGAAGCCTTGAAGGTGGACGAGCCGACGTTGATCAGCTTGGAGCCTTCCTCAAAGATAACCGACTTCAGAGAAATGCAGTTTTCAAAATCGTTGTTGCCGAGTGTGGTAACGGTCTTAGGAACCGTAAAGGTTTCAATCAGCGGGCAATTTGCGATCAGGGACGTACCGAAGGTCTTGATCAGCGTTCCCTCCTCAAAGGTGAAGGAGATGAGCGCCTGGTTGTAGGAGAACGAGTTGTTTCCGATGGAGGTCACAGACTTCGGAATCTCGACCGTCGGGAAGCACTGGTACTTGAACGCGACATTTCCGATGGTCTTGAGAGCCGTGGATCCGTCCGCTTCTTTCTCAAAGGTCAGGGAAGCAATCGTCCCTTCGTCTTTTCTGGCTTCAAACGCATAGTTTGCAATCGTCTGAACCGTTGCGGGAATTGACACGCTCTTGAGTCCTGCGTAGCCGAACGCATCCTGACCGATGCTTGTAACACCGTAAGGAATGACAATCGACTCCAGCGCCTTGCAGCCGTAGAACATATTTGCCGGGATTGCCGTCATGTTCGCCGGGAGCGTTACGTCTTTCAGGGACGTGCATTCCCGGAACATATTGGTTCCGTACGAATCCTTCTGCGTCAGCTGGCTGGGCTTATCCGTGGAGTGCTCGAAAACCACTGTCTCCAAGAGGGTACAACCGCTGAACGCATAGTTTCCGATGGTCTGCATCGAGCGCGGGATCACCACCTTGGTGATTCCCACCTGACCTTTGAACACGTTGTCTCCGATGGAAACGATTCCTTCGGGAATGACGTACTCGCCGGCAGGAAGCTGTCCGCAGATGTACATATAAGCAGTACCGGTTGCGTTGTAAAGAATCGGGCTGCCGGGCTTAGCGGAAAAGTTTTCGTTGTTCTCGTCCACGACGAAGCTACGGATGCTGAAGCAGTCCGCAAACGCGGTGCCGATTTCGGCAACAGACTCGGAAAGTCCGACCGTCTCCAGCTTCATGCAGGAGCGGAAGAGAGAATTGCCGAGATCCAGCGTCTTTGTGCCCTCCAGCGTCGGGAAGGTAAAGCTTGTAATGCCGGTCTTGGAGAATGCATAGTTGTCGATGGAAATCAGATTCGAATAGCTCTTTCCGTCCTTTTCGTAGGTGGCAAAGGTAACCTTTGCAAGTGCCTGACAGCTCTCGAAAGCACTGATGCCAATGGACTTGACCGATGCGGGAACCGTCACGGAGGTCAGATTGACGCACCCTTGGAACATATAGTTGCTGATCGCCTCCACGCCTTCCGGCAGAGTCACGCCGGAAACGGCAGTGTAAGCGAACAGGCTGGTGCCGCATTTCGGATTTGCACCCGCTTCAAAGACAACCTTTGCAAGATCCGAGCTACGGTTGAAGACGCCGCTGCCGAGCCATCCGACCGCCTTCGGGATGGAAATCTCCTTCAGTCCCGTATAAGCGAACGCGGTATCTCCGATACTGTAGGTTGCTTCCGACGAGGTCGGGAGTGCGATTTCCGTCAAGGAAGTGCAGTAGTAGAATGCCTGCTTTCCGATAGCGAATGCCTTGCCGTCGCAGGCATCCGACAGGGTCGTGCCGGAGGCGAAGGTTACGGTTTTCAGGTTTCTCGCGTTCAGGAACGCCATTTCGTGAATCTCCTTCAGCGTGGAAGGAAGCGAAATGCTCTCGAACGGCGGGATATACTTCTCACCGTACCGACCGGAAACCAGTCCGCCGAAGGCAAGTCTGCCGATTACGGTCAACCGCTCGGGAAGAACGATGTTCTTCAGACTTGTGCAGCCGTAGAAGGGAGAATTGGTATAACCGTTATCGCTGCTGCCGTTGGGTGTATCCAGGATAACCAGATCCACAGGGGTCTGCCCCTCCGGCGTTTCGGTAAAGATCAGGCTCTTAAGGTTGGAGCATCCGAAGAACGCTTTGTTTCCGATGGACGCAACCGTGCTCGGAATGACAATCTCCTCCACTGTCTGACAACCGTAGAACATAGAAGCAGGGATCTCACTCAAGCCTTCCGGCAGAGCGATCTTCGCAAGCACGGCACAGCTGCCGAACGCTTGGCTGCCAACGGTAAGCGTCTCGCCTTTTTTCAGTGCACCGAACCGAATCTCGGTCACCACCTGGTTGTAGTAGAATGCGTTTGCGGCAACGTTCGTCACGGTATCGGGAACCGTCACCGTGGTGCTTCCCGCCTTCCTCTGCGGGCAGAAGAGCAGAGTGGAAAGGACGTTCTCTGTTGTTTCCTTACCGTCTGCGTCAAGCACCTTGTTTCCGTCTGCGTCCAGTACCGGCTTATCGGTCCTCTGATACAGGACATTCTCAATGGCAACAAAATTGGCGCTGTCGCTTGCGACCGTAATCTTTTCGAGCTTCGGGCAGGCAGAGAATATCGTAAACTCGCCCTTCTCGTTCAGATCCATCGCTGTGAGCGACTTCGGAAGAGAAATCTCGGTCAGCACGGAGCAGGTTGCAAACGCACCGGAACCGATGTGAGTCACGCCTTCCGGAATGGTCAGGCTGGCAAGCTTGCGGCAGGATGCAAACGCATTCGCCCCAATTTCCGTAAGACGTTCCGGAAGTTGGATTTCCTCCATGACGGAGCATCCGTAGAACGCTTCATCCGCAATGGTCAACCCCACGGTGCTGTCCGCAAACTTCACAAACTTCAGCTTGCTGCAGTTACGGAATGCGCCGACGCCGATGCGCTTGACATTCTTGCCGATGGTGATACCGGTCAGACCGGTCTTCCCCTGGAACACGCGGTCGCCGATTTCGACAATCGTTTCCGGCAGTGTGTAATCGCCTTCGCGGTCGGTCGGATAGTAGACGACCTTGGTTACCGCTTTGTCGAACAGCACGCCGTCGATGGCGGTATAGTTCTGGTTCGCCTCATGCACCTTAACGCTCTCGATCTTCTGACCGAACACGCCGGTGATCTCAAATTCAGGAACCTCCGCACCCAGCTCCACGTGCGTCACGTAGAAGAGCGTCTGTGCGGTGGAGGAGGAAGGAATGCTTCCGAATGCGTTGGCTGCAAAGTCAACGGTGTACTTTCCGTCCTCGCCCGAGGCAATCCCCTTGGAGTTGACGATAACCTTCGTCAGCTTGGAGGTGTAACCGAACGCATTGGCTTCCATCTTGACCAGACGCTTCGGGAGTGTCACGGTAGTCAGTTTGGAGCAGCTGTAGAAGGCGCTCTCACGGATGGTGAGTCCGTAGCCCTCTTCGGTCAGGTCGATTTCCTCCAGACCGGAGCAGGACTTGAACGCTTCCTTCTGAATCTCGGTCACAAAGCCGGGAACCGTCAGCTTGGTCAGCTTATTGCAGCCCTGGAAGGCATTCGGAGCAATGGTGGTCACGCCGTTCGGAACCGTGAACTCGCCGGCCATGCCCTTCGGGCAGAATACGATGGTATCCCCCGCCGCGTTGCAAAGCACCTTGCGACCCGCGTCTCCCTTGGCGGTGTAGTTTCCGCCGTTTCCGGCAATGTCAATGGAGGACAGTGCGGAGCAGCTGGAAATGGTATTGACGCCGAAGGAAGTCAGCCGCGCGGGGAGGGTGACGGATTCCAACTTGGAGCACAAATAAATGCCCTTATCCCGGATGGTCAGCGGAACTTCCGCAACTCCTTCGGGAGCCACCAGGAACGTGATCTTGGTCAGGTTGGAGCAGCTCTGGAATGCGTTTGCGTGAATCTCCGTCACGGTGTGCGGCACGATCACCTCGGTGAACTTCGCACTCTTGAACGCACCCGTCGGGATGATTGTCGTCCCCTCTTCGATCGTCAGGGAGCCAGTCTTCGCGTACGGGTATGCCTTGATCTCCATGCCGGTGAACTCGTTGTTGTAGTAGAGGACACCGTCTACCGAATGATACCGGATATCCTTGGCTCCCTCCACCGGATAGATGGTGATCGCCTGGAGGTTGTTACAGCCCTGGAACGCAGAGCCGATGCCGTTGATGCCCTCGGAGCCGATCTCAATGAGCTTGATGGTATTCGGGATCCGGATTTCCTTCAGGGTATTGCAGGAAACAAACGCAGACGCCTCCACCGTGGTGACGGGAAGCTCGTTATACGTGGTCGGAATGGTGATGGTGGTCAGCGTTCCGATACCGTAGTCTCCCTGCGACACAGCGTATGCGGTTCCGTTATCGATAGGGGTGAACTTCAGAGTCTCTGCAAAATATGCATACAGCGTGGTCTCGGAAGGCAGATTCCAGCGGATCAACGCCTCGCCCTTCTCATCCGAGTAACGGACACCGACGCCGTTCGGCTCGGAGAACCAACCGATGAAAAGCTTGGTGGGATCGCTGTGGGTTGCGATCGGCAGCTTGTTGTAAAGTCCGTAAGTGACCTCTGCCGTCTTGGACGCGACCTCTCCTCCCTCACCGGGAATCAGGGTAACGTTGTATCTCTTTGCAGACCAGCCGGCGTAAAGCACGGTGTCGCTGCTGCCCTCGAAGCGGACGTTTTCATATCTCTTTCCGCCGGTAAGACCTGCGGGAGAGGTAAACCATCCGGCAAAATCATAGCCGTCGCGGCTGGTTTCGGGCAGGGTGATCTCATCGCCGAATGCCACATAGACGGTCTTGACCGCCGCACCTCCGCGGACGTCAAATTCGACGCCGTAGACATCCACCGTGATGGTCTTCCGCGCGGATTCATCTCCGTTTTCATTGATGAAGGAAACAGAAATCTCCGTGGTACCGGCTTCCAGGAAGGTAACCTTGAAACGGTTGTTCTTTCCGTCCACCGTGTAGGTCTTTGTTCCGATCTTGACGCTGTAGCTGTTTGCCGTAATGACCGGAGCCCAGCTGAGAACGCCGTTGTCATACACGACATCGCCCATGCCGGCGTAATACACCTCGACAGACCCGGAGTACGGAGAACTGTTGGCTGCATCGTCGGCGACCGCCTGCACGGAAACCGTGTAAACAGCGCTTCCGGAACCGATCATCTCTTCGGTGATGGTAAAGGTTGCATCGGTCGTGTCGTATGCCGTGCCGTTGACGTTCACCTTGTAACCGGTTGCGCCCTCAACCTTGTTCCAGCGGATGACACTGCCGCTCGCGGTGACGCCGTCGGGACGTGCCAGCACGGTCTTGGTATAGCTGACCGCTTCGGCAGGCGCGCTGTAGTAACCGGCGCTGACCGGGGTCACCTTCACGGAAATCATACCCGCATCCAGATCCACGATGCTGTAGGAGGTTCCGCTGGTCACATACGCATTCTTCAGGACCTTTCCGCCCTTGGAAATCTCCACATAGTAGGCGGTCGCGTTTTCAACCGGATACCATGTGATTTTTCCGTTGTCCACCGTAACGCCCGTTACGGCATCCAGTCCGAGGTAGTATGTATAGGAGGAAACGGATTCCATATACCCTTCCGCCTTTGCCATCACAACGAACACAATGCCGTCCTTCGGCATATCGCAGTTGGCAAAAACATAGTTGGTGGAAGCTCCGTTGTTTACCGCGGTGTGCATATGGTTTGCATTGCCGCATTTGACCGTAATCAGGTAGTTCTGCGCGTTCGCCACGGGATCGAACACCAGGACGCCCCCGGACACCACGCGGAAGTTGGATACGCGATCCAGCGCCTTGTTCTTATAGTATGCAGTGGCAGACTGCCCGTCGCAGGACACGGTAACCGTGTACTCGCCCGCCGCCTGACCTGCAAAGTCAAACCGGAACTCATTGGCACCGACGTTCTTGTCTTCGAGCACCATGTCGCCCTTTTTGACGGTGACGCGGTAGCTTGCCGTGGGCCCCAGTGCATTCCAGCTGATCGTTTCCGCATCCACGGAAATGTTCGGAACGCCGGCGGACCGGAAGACCGCAAACAGGATCGTATCCTCGGTCAGAGTCTGACCTGTGTACTGATAGGTCAGCTTGTCGCCGGACTGATAGTCACTGACCCACCAACCGGCAAACTCCGCACCTTCCTTCGCCGGAGTGGGGAGTTGATAAACAATTCCGTTGACTGTCCGGATCGGATCGTAAACGGCACCGTCGCAGGCGAAGGAAACCTTGTACTCCGGTCTGCCTGCGGCATGCTGCTCAAAGCGGGCATATACCGTTGTATCCGCGCTGATGGCGACGGTATCGAAGGCAAATGCAGTCTGGTACTCCTGATCGGCATACCATCCAATGAACGCATACCCGTCCTTTGTCGGATCCGCCGGCTTGGTTGCGGTGGCGCCGTTGAGAACCTTCTGTGCCGCAACAGCACTTCCGCCGTCCACCTCAAAGCTGACGGTGTAGTAGGTTCTCGGCACCATGCGGTAAGTTCCGCCGTTATAGGTCAGCTTCAGCACACCGTTCTCCAGGACAGCGGACGCCTGTGTGTCGTCCCCCGTTTTGAACGTGAGTGTCAGATTACCGTCCGCATAAACGAATTTACCGGTCTGTTCCCCGTTGAATCCCGAAATCAGGAAGGAATTTCCCGAAATCGTGAACAGATATTCTCTGCCGTCGTCTTTTGCATAATAGACGTTATCAATCCCGTAATCCGTCTGGATGACATCAGGCGGATCCGGATTGTCCGGCGGTTTCTTGTCTTTGCACGCAGTCATGTGAAGCAGGGTGAAGCAGAAAATTGCAAGCAGAATCAATACGGGCAATTTTCTTTTGTGTGTTTTCATAGGTCTCCCTCCTCTTTTCCTTTATTCAAAAGGATGCATATATTATAGCAGATTAGAGCCGAAATTGCAAGATATTTTTATAAAAATTCTATTTTTATCCGTTGTATATAAAAAATAGTCGCCCAAAGCCCGATTTTCTTCATTACAATCACAACCCAAAGCCATCGCATTGCTGCTTTTTTCATCAGAGCACGGATTTTAGGTTGCAAGCGGCGCCGGACAAAATTGCAAATCAGCAAAAGATGGAGTAGTTTTTCGTCATTTTCCGACATTTTTCCGGTACCCGGAGCAGTGCGCGGAAATGTCCGAGCGATCTCCTCGGCGTTATGCGTTTTTTCGTAGTTCTCAAGCAGTAACTCCCTTGCTTTATTGTGCAACGGGCTGTTGCACAAATTCCGTCATGAAAGCCTCCGTACTCCTACGTGGGCTTCTCTTACGAAAAAAAGGAGGGTGCTCGATTGCGCCCTCCCTGTCTGTGCGGGGCGTTTGACCGCCCCTTATCCGGTACCGTGAAACCAATCAGCCCCACATACGGAACATCCACAGCAGAATGTCTTCTCCGGAGGCGTTCTTATGAGGTTTGAATGCGCCGCCTACGGTATCGGTCACAATACCGGTCTCAACTGCCCAGTCAAGAGCCTTGATATAGCTTGCGCGATAGTACGTATCCGTAAAGTGAACGTTGCCTTCCGCAAAAGGCTTGCCGGATATGCCGTACATACTCATAATGATCATCTGCCGTGTCATAACGCTGTCGGGTTTCAGTTTCCTGTGATAGGGTGTATTGATGTACTTATGCTCCAATGCCCACAGGACTGCTTCATAGTAGTATGCGTCAGCGGGAACGTCGACGAAATACATCGTGCGCCCGGTTGCCGCCGGTGAACCTGCCGCCTTCCATGCGCGATACCAGAATTCACCTATCGTCATACTCTTTTTGGGATCAAAACTGCCATCATCCTCAAACATGCCGGATTCCAGCGACCAACGAACGGCGGCTTCCCATTCGCTCTCCCAAACAGCAAACAGCGTTACATCCGAATTCAAGGTAAAGGATACGACTTCGGTGCCGTTCTCCAGCGCCCACCCCTTGAAGCGGCAGCCGTCTGGTGCGACAAAGCCACAATCGGGGGCGGTAAAGGTTTCCCCGATCGTCCCGGTAACGGGAAGCATGGTTCCCGATCCGCCGTTCGCATTGAAGCAAACGGTGACCGATTTGAGGACCTCGCGGATCACATAATCGCAAACGGTACAGGTCTGAGGCGTTGTCTCGGTGGCTTCCGCGCCGGGAGTATGCGCCGCTTCGTCCTTCCTGTCTCCGCAGACGGAGCACTCGTGCCAATGCTTTGCACTGTCGGTCGACCATTCGGTCTTGTAGTTATGCGCCGCAAGTTCGCCGTACTCCTGACCGCAGATCGAGCAGGTCGCCTTTTCCGTACAGGTTGCCGTGCCGCCCGTGTGGACGGTCAGTTGCTTCCCGCAAGCATCACACTTGTGATCCTTGTTGTCGTCCGCGCACTCGCTCAACGTCTTGCCGCAGATATCGCACTTGTGATCCTTGTTGTTGTCCGCGCACTCGCTCAGCGTCTTTCCGCAAAGGTCGCACTTGTGATCCTTGTTTTCGTCCGCGCACTCGCTGAGAGTTTTACCGCAGAGGTCACACTTGTGGTCTTTGTTGTTATCTGCGCACTCGCTCAGCGTCTTGCCGCAAAGGTCGCACTTGTGATCCTTGTTTTCGTCGGCACACTCACTCAGTGTCTTGCCGCAAAGGTCACACTTGTGATCCTTGTTTTCGTCCGCGCACTCGCTGAGAGTTTTACCGCAGAGGTCACACTTGTGGTCTTTGTTGTTATCTGCGCACTCGCTCAACGTCTTCCCGCAAACATCACACTTGTGATCTTTGTTTTCGTCCGCACACTCGCTCAGCGTCTTGCCGCAAAGATCGCACTTGTGATCCTTGTTGTCGTCTGCACATTCGCTCAGCGTCTTGCCACAAAGATCGCACTTGTGATCCTTGTTTTCGTCTGCGCACTCGCTGAGAGTTTTGCCGCACAGGTCACACTTGTGATCCTTGTTGTTGTCGGCACACTCGCTCAGCGTCTTTCCGCAAAGGTCGCACTTGTGATCCTTGTTGTCGTCCACACACTCGCTCAGCGTCTTTCCGCAAAGGTCGCACTTGTGATCCTTGTTGACGTCGGCACACGCGCTCAGGGTTTTTCCGCAGAGGTCGCACTTGTGATCCTTGTTGACGTCAGCACATTCGCTGAGAATCTTGCCGCAGATATCACAGTTATGGTCTTTGTCAGTGTCGGCGTGTGCCGCTTCATCGGCTTTTCTGCCGCAGACGATGCAGGCGTGCCAGTGTGTGTATGCATCGCTCGACCAGTCGGTGGCGTAACGGCACATGGACAGCATTTTGCCGCAGATATCGCACATGTGGTCATTGTTCGCGTCGTTGCACATACTGATGGTCAGTTGACAAATATCACAACCGTGGTTCCCGTCGGTATCCTCGTGCGCCGCTTCCTCACTCCGTTGTCCGCAGGCAGTGCAGGCGCGCCAATGCTTTTCGCCGTCGGCGAACCACTCATCACTGTAATGGTGCGGGAGTGTTTCACCGGAGGTAAAGGTTTCTTCGCCGCTGACGCCGCAGGAACAGCTGTAATAGTACACTGCCTTTGCGCGGCAGGTAGCGGCAGATTTGAGGTAGATTTCGTCGGGATTCTCGCAGTCAAAGCTGTGGGTATGCCCGGTTGCGGGCATGATTTCATAATGGCAGACCGTACAGAGCTGCGGGGCGGTTTCGGTGGCAGCGTCACCCGGGGTGTGTGCCGCTTCGTCCGCCTTCTCACCGCAATCGGCGCATGCGTGCCAGTGTCCCGTGGCATCCTTGATCCATCCGCCGAACGTATGCCCCTTGGCATTCCCGTACCGCTCCCCGCAATTCTCGCAGATCGCCTCTTCGGTGCAGGTCGCCGTGCCGCCGATGTGCCGGCAGTCATAGTAGCATTCGGTACACCAGCCGTTCTCCCAGGTATGCGGTTCGGGGGCGCCGATGATCACGCCGCACTTGCATCTTTCCACATGGGTAGCGTTGTCACACGCGTACTTCTGGGTATACTCGTGCCTGTTCGGGTTCTTTTCCCCATAGGGCTCCCCGCATTTTTCACAGTGCGCCGGCTCCATACAGTTCGCCTCGCCGCCGGTATGCTCGCATCCGTAGTGACAGGATCGGCACACACCGTTCTCATCCGGATCGTGCGGCTCGGTCTTTACCATACCGCAGCAGTACCAGTGTTTGTCGTGCGTGGTTTCGGTGATATTCTCGTAATTTGCCGACCATGGCTCTGCGTGATTGTCAGGGTCAACGTCGCCGAAATGCTCCCGGCAGACGGAGCACCATGCCGGTTCCTTGCAGGTAGCCGGCCAACTGTCATCGTGCCCCTTGGCGGGGATGACGGTACCTTGGGTGATAACGCCACGGCAATTCCAGCAAGCGGTGTCGCCGGTGTAGCCCTCCTCGGTACAGGTCGGCTCTTTTTCGTCGGCAACATAGGTGCCGGACGGATACAGATCGTGATTATTCGGGTTGATTTCGCCGTACTCGATGCCGCAGGTGTGGCACCGCGCCCGTTCATGGCAGTTTGCGGGGGAATTGAGCGAATGCTCGCAGATACAGCCGCAGACCGTGCAGATGCCTTCCTCCCACTTGTGGTATTCGTAAGGATATTTCGGCTGACCGCAGCAGCTCCATTTGCTGTGGTGTCCTGCGTCATCGCCCCAATCCTCCACATTCCAGACATCCGTTGCGCCGTCAGGATGCGTGTTCCGGTCATAATCGCCGTATTCGTTGCCGCAGACCTCGCAGATCGCACCGCTGATACAGGTTGCCTTGCCGCCGGTATGCGGGAGCAGCTCTCCGCGGGTCTCGCCGCATTTTGAGCAGGTGGAGAGCGTCGTGCAGGTCGCTTCCGACCAATCGTGACCGTTCTGCTGGCATTCTGTGAGGACCTTGAGATGGAATTGCATATCGGTCCTGTAGTCACCGTAGGTCATGACACAACGGAAGATATATCCGTTCATACGCAGGGGTGCCTTGGTGATTTTCAGAGCCGTCCTTGTATGGTAGGTAACGCCGTCAATGGTTTCGGTAATGCTCTCTTCAGCGCAAAGCCCTTTCAGCTCCTCGACATCGGAGAGGCGGACAAAACCATTGCCCTTGTTGACTTCCCAATATACCCCGGTCGCTACGATGGGATTGCCGCCCATGATTTTGGTTTCAAAGAGCGCGTCTTCGCCCTCGCGTATGGTCGTATCGTAACCTTTTATATCATAGAAATACGGATCAAAGAGCAGTTCCAGCGTCACCTCATCCGTGATAACCTCGCTGAACTCGTTGCTGACCACACAGCGGTAAGCGTAATACCGATGTCCGGGTAGTAGCATCGGGGTGCTCCATCCGAGCGCATGATAGTATTTGTTCGCCCCCGGGATATCCTCAAAGGGAACATCCTCGCCGGGATAGGTTCTTTTGGAAACCTGCCACTGATAAGAGGTTGCATACCTGTCAATTACCTTGATGTTCTGATCATTGCCTGTGGGTACTTTTATAGTGATGCTCTCCGGCTGTTTTATAATTTCGACCCAGCGGTCGGTGACTTTCACGGTAATCGGTTCGGAGACCGCGACTTCGGTAAGTGTGGTTCCGTCGCTCAGCCGGGCTTCACAGCGGATGATCCGACCGTCCAAAGCAGCAGTTACCTTGAAACTGTAAACCTCCTTGCCATTCGCCGGGTCGTGGAGCCTATAGGTCCTCCCGCCGTCATCGCTTATGTACCATCTGATTCGTTCGAGTGTGACATTTTGCCCGTTCGGGGGCAGTGTTCCCTCGGTCAGACGGAGCTTAACCATTTTGTTTTCCGAAAACGGGGTTTCATTGACGATCTTCAGATTTGCCAAATGGAGCGTCGCGGTATAGACACCGAGCTGTTCATTCGTAGCGGTTTTGCGAAGCTCACAACGGAAGGTGCGGTTGATCCACGATTCCCCTGTCGGAACGGTGTAGGTGAGCTGACATTCGCTGTCGCAGTCCGGATTTTCGATGGTCGTCCAGTTCAGCCCATTGTCGCTGTACGACCAGATCAGTTTGTACTCCTTCATCTGTTCGGCAGTCGGCGCAGAGGCAAACGGCCGGATCGTCACCGACATACCGCGCGTTGCCGCATAAAGAGTCCGCTCATTGGTGGCAATGCTCTGGAACAGGGTGAGCCAAAGGGGATTGCCGGGATTGCCTTTGAGCGTCAGCGATGAAGAATACCCGCTCGGAACCGCGCTGAGGGACTCAAGCTCCTCAGCAGACTGCATCCAGAGGAACACCTTTCGCCCGTCGATCGGATACGTCCCGTACACGGAATAATTTCTTCCGTTCCTGACGGAAATCTGGGAGACTTTGGTGAAGGAAGCATTTTCATTGCCGAGGACATAGGGCTGTCTCCACACCTTGACGCCGTTGGCATCCGTCGCCTGACCGTCATACTCCACATTGACATTGCCGCCCTCAACAACCATTTTCAGCGACTTCTGCACCGTTCCGGTCACGGTACCGGACTGGAAAATCACCGTACCCTCGCCCCTTATATCAAGACCGTTGGCAGTGCCGAATCCGAAAATTTTAAGGGTCGCACCTTTTTTTACCTCGATAGGCTTTGTAAAGTTGTGGGTATAATCGCTCTTGAGCCACAGCGTCAGCTCGCCCGACTCCACGGTGATCGCGGGGATCTCGCCGCTCTCGACATAAGGCATCATACTCTGCGTGCCGGAAACGGAATAGACATGATAATCGGTTCCCGCTATGATCGCGTCATTCAGATCGAAGAAGAAGAGATAGTTGTTTCTTTCCAACGAGGGATGCCTGTAATACGACCAGTGAGTATTGTTGCCGAACTCATGCAGGAAGATGCCCTCGCGCTCATACGAGGTATATTCGATGTATATAACCTCATTGCCGTCCAATTTCAGGTCGGACGTATAGCCGACCGTGTTGTTCAGATGGTTGAAACGCTCCGGATAAAGACGCTGTCCGCCGTTGGGGTTCTTCATTTCCACACCGGCGCGAAGGGTTCCATTCCCCTTGAAGTTGATAGTTCCCGTCGAGCTGTTATACTGACCGACAGTGATCGACTCGCGGTAATGCTTCTGCCCCGATGCCGTCTTGATCCGCGCATCCACAACACCGCCGCCGGAGATATTCAGCGTCCCTGCCCGGATTGCAAAGCACTCGGGGAATTTGTCGGACTGCTTGCCGCCCATGTGGCAAACAGCGGTCAGCTTTCCGCCGTAGACATTGACGGTACCATCCGGACAGGATAATGCGGCGATATAGCCTTTCGTTGAACTGCTCCAGCGTTCGACATCGGCATGAAGCTCGGACGTGTCATAAAGACTGATACTTTGTCTTGCGATGATGGCGGATTCATGGTCCATCCCGCCCGAATAGCCGCAGTATACGTTGAACTTACTGCCGCCCTTGACGATGAGATCTGCGCAGTTGATGCCGACGGCATAGGCGTGCATGGAGACAGGCGCGCGGCACTCGTCCACGATGATCATTTGTTTGGTATAAATGCAGAGCTGACTTGTGTAGATACTCAGCTTTGCGGAACCCGTAATGGTCACATTGCCGTTTTTATTGTAGATTCCGTAATATGACTCATATGTACCGTCACCGGTGGATGAGCGCACTTCTGGATTGCCCGCCATCGTACCGTAGCCGATGGTGCTTTCCTTGCCCTCCGTGCGGATGGTCAGATCCATGTACTTGCTGTCGTCAACATAGATGAAGGAATACACCCATGTGGTACCGTCGTTTGTTTTTTTGTGAAAATGCCCGCCGGAAGTGATCTCAAAGCCGTTCAGAACCAGCGTGTTGGTATCCGGCTCAAACCGCCAGCCCGAGCCTGAAAGGTTTTTGCTCGTGACCTGGGTTCCCCCGATATACAAGCCGTACTCTTCATATGCTGCGTTGACATTGACAACGAGCAGCACGGTGACCGCCGCAAGCGTCAGAAAGAGCGCCGACAGGGTCATAATGACACGTTTTTTCATTTTCATTTTTATCAAACCTCCCGCAAAAGATTGTTTCTATAAGTATCCATAAACATGGAAACGCCCGTTTTCAGAACCTCCATCTGGCTTTTCAGGTAATATTCGTCCTCGAACATGGCGTAGTGCACGCAGGCGCGGACGAAAATAAAGATAAGCGGGGTAATCACCGTATACGGGATGCCGAGCTTGGGCTCCAGCTCTTTGGCGTATGCGGTATAGCGGGCATTGACGCCCTCGAAAAATTTTTTGCCGTGTTCGATGTATTTCGGGTGGGTATAAATCTGATACATGAGCCGGTATTTATCGCCGTGCTCCCGTGCGGTCCAGTACGGCACCTCCTCGATAAAGCGCATCACGTCCACGGGGTCCGTGGGCGCCTTTGCCATGAATTCGTCCTCGACCTTGGACATACAGTATGCAGTGGATTCGACAATCAGTTCATCCAGATTCTTAAAATAGGAATACAGGTTTCCCTGCGTACACCCGCACGCCTCGGCAAGTGCCTTGACACCGGTGCCCGTCAGCCCGTTTTTGGCGTAGCAGGCAAAGCATTTTTCCATAATGGCGATCTTTTTTTCTTGGTGTTGGTCTGTTCGCATCGATATTATCTGCCTTTTTAATTAAACGATCATTCATTCAATGACAGTATATCACATCTTTGGAAAAAAAGCAATAGGGAAAAATAAAAAATTCCGGCGGGAATGCGATTCGCCGATCTGATTTCATTTCTTGCCGTTGAATCGCGATATTTGGTGCCGGGAATGATTATTATAGCAACTTCCAAAATAGCAGTCACCCTTGACAACTACAGCAAAAAGTGGTACAATATGTCACAGGGAGATGAGAAAAATAGGCAAAATGCTGCACAATGCGGGGCAGAAAGCAGCTGCTGAACGGCGAGGACAAACAACATATACGTCAATGCATTGACGAGACGCCGGACATTACCCTGGCAGAACTGCGCACGAAACTGGGACTGAAAGCAAGCATCCAGACGCTCAGCCGGGTGGTTCGGGCGATGGGATACCGTGTCAAAAAGAAGAGCATGTCGGCATCCGAACAGGAGCGTCCCCGATGTGCGGAAAGAACGTACAGACTGGCGCGGATCCGGCTTGGAAAAGCAGGCGGATCACCTGGTATTTCTGGACGAAAGCAGCGTCAACATTGATTTGACGCGACGCTATGGGCGCGCCATTGGCAAGACTCGCGTCCACGGTCATGCCCCATTGAGCACACCCCGCGCACGAACCGTTCTGGGTTCCGTGCGCCTGAACGGTCAGATGACGCACACCACGTATACAGGCGGTACAACAGGGCAGCGCTTTTTGGAATACCTGAAGGATATCCTCATTCCGATTTCGGATTGGATATCCCATTGCCATAATGCTACTCCATTATATACAGCGCGAGCGATGATGGACATAATAAACAAATATTTTCGATAAGGAGGCTTTAATATGTGGATAAGAGTCCAAGTACAGATAGAAGCGCAAAAATTATCCTTTGAAATCAAATCAAACGGTTTATATCAGTTATGTGGGCTACAGCATATCATCGAATTACAGGATAAAATATGTAATATTTATATCCTTAAGGATATGATTATTATACGTGCAGAAGACCGTGATTTTCGTTATGGGGCAAAAACTGCACCTTTTTACAAGGACAACAGACGAATCAACAACATTGATGCATATGACTGGCAAGGAAATCATTTATGGAATATTGGCGATATCGTAGGAGACATCAAAATGCCCTTTGACGGCGGATGCCTGACAACAAAAGCATCTGTACAACGAGATAACCGTTTGCTCGATGTAGGCGATTGCTCCTCAGATCTGTTTTACTGTATAGCAGACGCGCGCCGTTTCCTGATTGACCCTATTCAAAAAAGCATATTGGAAATCAAATGCGGCAGATGGTAACGATAATTAAAAGACCGACACTGCAGAATTGAAGTGCCCCAAAAAGTATAGCAAAAATTAAGGAAACACTGATTAGAGCATGTTGACGCTAAGGTCAAAATATGATATAACAAATACATGAATATCACAAAAGCGCAGTACGCAAGAATCGAAAAGTATTTTCCGGTTCAGCGTGGGAATGTAAAAATCGACAATTACACATTTATCAACGCTATCTTGTATATTGCCGAAAATGGGTGCAAGTGGAGGGCACTTCCAGAGAAATACGGCAAATGGAATAGCATTTACCAAAGATTTAAAAGATGGTGTGAAAATGGCGTAATACAGCGTATTTTTAATGCGCTGCAGCAGGAAAAAATTATTGCGATCAAAGTAGAAGTGCTGGCTTTGGACAGCACCTCTTGTAAATTGCACCCTGACGCACATGGCGCTTTAAAAAACACGGACAACAATGTATCGGGAAATCAAAGGGCGGATGGAATACCGAGCTTCACGTGGTATCCGCAAATGACAAGGTCATTGTCGAAATGCACTTATCCGATGGAAACTGTCACGACGCCCCACAAGGAAGAATCTCAATCGAAAACATAGGAGATAGCTATTCGGGAATTCCGTACTTAATGGATAGAGCTTATGAGGGTGATAAAACAAGAGAACTCTGCCAGTCTTTCGGACACAAACCGGTTGTCCCACCAAAGAAAAATCGCATAAATCCGTGGGAATATGATCATGAACTATATAAGCGAAGGAATATTATCGAAAGACTGTTTCGATGGCTAAAAGCGTTTCGCAGAGTATGTACAAGATATGATAAACTCGATGTTATCTTCCTGTCGTTCGTTCAAATCGCGTGCGTCTTCATGTGGCTAAAATAGTGTCAACAGGCTCTAATACTGTAATCGTACCGCTGATTCTCCGATATGCGTATGGATTGCAGGATGCGTTGCCGTACCTGTGCCTGACTGTCGGAATCGGGGAGGTAATTTCTGCGTGGGTACTGGGGCTTGTTCTGTTGGTAGCCCTGCGCAAAACACGTATCGGGTCGTATGTATCCTGAGTTCGGCTGTATATAGTACGCCCCAAGCAATCGTTCGGGGCGTGCTTTTTGATCCATTGGAAGTACAGCCTGATCAATGCGGATTTCTCCGAGTGAACAATTTGCATCAAAATTGCACAGAAGCATTGACAGATGGTGAACAAAATGGTATAATGCGTGTATGCGATGCTGTTCGCAGACTCTACACAATACACAATGAAAGCCGAGAAAAGGAGAATAGTTAAAATGGAGTATTCAGCCAAACGTTTGTTTCGCTTGATTTCCGCGATGGCTCTGCTGTTGCTGGGTTGCTGCGCTGTGACCGGATGCACCGGAAACGGCGGTGAGGAAACCTCTGCCACGGGGACACAGCACGAAGAGAAATCGGGAGAACCGACTGGTTCTGACCAACACACGGAAACTGAGACGCCCACCGAGCCTTGGACGGAATCCGGCACCACGGAAGAGACTGCCGAGTCTGAGACGATTCCGCCGGAGGATCCTGCACTCAATGTCTTCCCCACCGAGGGGGATAACATTGAAATCGGCATTTTCTGGGAGCCGCCTGCAAAGTTCACGACGCCCCAGCAGTACGATTGGATCCGGGATGCGCATATCACCTTTATCGAGATGACCAACCGTGAGCTGATCAGCGGTAAGGACGGCCCTCAGAATGAGCTGAAGCTTGCCGCCGAGCGTGGAATCGGCGTGACGTACAATCCCGGTGCGGACGGCAAGAATATTATGTCCATGACCGATGCCCAGTTGGTAGATTACCTGACCCGTTTGCAGGATGATCCTACTATCATCGGTATCCATGTCGTTGACGAGCCGACCAATCCGTGGGCATACGGACGCGTCTGCCGGATCATCAAGCAGAACGGACTGTGCGCACGCCTCAATTTCCTGCCTTCCTTTGCAACTTGGGTGTTTGAGAACTACCAGGGTCACGTAGAGGATACCATCATCGCGACCGGGCGGGAGAATTACAGTTACCTTTCCTACGACCAGTACCCGTTCCCCTATAACGGCGGGAATCCGTCCGCCATGTACGCCAACCTGAACCAGTTCCGCGAAATCGGTCTGAAGTACGATGTGCCTACCGCGTTCTACATTCAGTCCATCGGTGAGCACGGAAACTTCCGTCGTACCAACGGCAACGAAATCCGGTTGCATACTTCTGCCGGTCTTGCATACGGGATCAAGTCCTATACCTACTTCACATGGTGGACGACCGGCTTCTGTGATCCAGCAGATTACGGAATCATCTCTCCTTACGGCGAGAAGACCGATATTTACGATGATGTCACCGAAATCAACGCACAGGTGCTGAAGGTGGGGCGTCTGCTCCGTCGGCTGGATGCGCTGGAGGTGTACCACAACCGCGGCACGGAGGCGGGCGTGACGTCATTGAACAGAAATACTGCGCCCATTTACCCGGAGACCGGACGCTTTATCGTTTCCTTGATGCAGGATCGTGAGACGGGGCGTGACTACATCATGCTGGTCAATAAGGACTACAAGAAGGAAACGACTGCTGAGTTCTCCCTGTCTGACCGTATTACGCATTTGTACAACTGTACCAATGCCTCCTACGAGGAAATGGATATTTCCTCCGGAAAGGTTACCCTGACCTTCCAGCCCGGTGGATTTATCCTGCTCGCGGTTGGTCAGCATGACAACATTGTGGATAAGGTCGTGGATGTTGATAAGGACAATCTGGCGAAGAATAAGCCTGTTTCTGTCAGCGAGGTTAACCCCGGTAACGGCTGGTATGCGTATACGCTGACGGACGGAAACCGTACCGATGAAAACAGCGTTGCCCGCGGCTGGCGCACAAGCTCTGAGCAGGGCTTTGTCACGGTGGATTTCCTCCGCGATGTGACCTTCAACCGCGTTGACCTATACCCTACCGGTTCAGGCTACGATATGGCAGAGGCGTTCCCGCGTGATTTTGCCATTCAGTTCTCCGTCGACGGCGAAACCTGGATTGATATTCTTACCAAGACGGACTACAAGGATGTAGCCAACGCTGTTCCCAGCTTCCAGTTTGAGGCGGTGACAGCCCGTTATGTCCGCGTGTACGTTACGCGCGGTACCGGAAGCGGTTTTGCCCTTGCCGAGATTGAGGTCTTCCATGACGATGGCAGTCTGCCTCCGGCGGACAGTTCGCACTACAAGACAGCGGGCGGCGAGGATGACGGAACCAACGTGGCATTGAATCGCCCGGTGACGGCATCCAGCAACCTGGCGGGCTGGGATCCTTCCAGACTGACCGACGGAAACCATGGCACGTTGTGGTCGTCTGCTCTGAATCGGCACGCGACAGCTGACGAGGAGGAGTACTTTACGGTTGACCTGATGGATGCCTACACGCTGGATCGCATCGTGTTGATCCCGCGTGTCAACGACGAGTACTTCCCACAGATCTTTGAGGTGCAGGTTTCAGACGATGGGGAGACCTTCACCACCGTCAAGACGGTGGAGTATCCGACGCAGAACAAGGGGACTGTTCCGATTACCGTGAAGCTGGAGGATACCGTCCAGGCGAGGTATGTACGTATTCGTGCGACCAAGTTGCGTGACCTCGCCGGCTTCGGAGATGGCTTCCTGTTCCAGTTGTCCGAGATTGAAATTTACAACAAGTAATTCGTGTTCAAAAAGTTCCGGTGACAGACAAGTGTCTGAATCACCCTTTGTCAAGTAGACAGTAAAAGTAAAAAAACGAAAGCATTAAAAAAACAGCCGAGCCCTCTTGATTACAGGCTCTGTTAAGAATTTTCTGTAAAAGGGGCAATTTATCGGCAAAGAGCGTATATTTTTAGATTGCAGAGCCGAGGCCGCAGCACCAGCCACCGCCGT
>QWCN01000469.1_pt1 | contig 70789 bp, 50 predicted proteins | sample 1972711 | NCBI WGS metagenome assembly QWCN01 (sample SAMN09866707, study PRJNA288562) | Human gut metagenome isolate term1_stool, whole genome shotgun sequencing... | isolation source: gut | host: Homo sapiens | place: USA: California | reverse complement strand
GATTAAAAAGAAACACCGAAGACGGTGCTTCGGCATCGTTATGTGCGAAAATAATACTTTTCTCGGGGAAAACAAGCATTTTTAAATGAAAAAACCGTGTAGAAAAGTTAAAAAAATACGTATCCGGCTTGCAGAAATGAAAATAAACCTCTATCTTTGCACCCGATTTAAGGTCGGTTCCGTAGCTCAGTTGGATTAGAGCAACGCCCTTCTAAGGCGTGGGTCTTGGGTTCGAGTCCCAACGGAATCACAGGAAAAAGCCACTTTCGTGGCTTTTTCTGTTTAAAGAACACCCATTCCCTCTTAACAAAAAACTTGCCACCGGAACATGAAACCGCTAATTTTTCTCTCCGGTCCATTCGGAACGTTCATGCCGGGAAATGCCAAACTTGATATTACCCACCGTACCCTTCAGGTTACAATAGCGGCAGAAAGGAGCAGGCTTGCACGTAAAATCCAGTATCTGACCGAAGCTGTCGGCCTGATGTATGTCCATGTAATCGCTTGGTTCGATTGCAAGCTTCGTACCGAACTTTTGGTTGAAATACTTCACATAAGGGATGAGCGAACAAGTATAGAGCTTTCCGTGGTCAAGCGAAATGCAACGGTTGGCACGGGCACAACGCAAAAAGCTGTCCCTTCCGTCTTGCCGCCCTTCGAGATCCAAAGGAACGCAGACCATTGTCTTTTCCACCACATCCGTGTGGCCATAGAATGAGAAAGCTACACCTTTTGACTTCACTAATTCAGCTACCTTATGGTAGTCGAACTTGACAGGATATTTTGTAACCACGATATGCACTTTGTTCCGTCGGCAAGCTTCCCAAAAGCTATCCCCTTGTCTGGGCAGCAACAAACCGTTGCTCACCAAATTGACGGGTGTGTGGGGGAAATACCGACGTGCCACATCCATGAACATTTCCACTTGAGGATGCAGCAAGGGTTCGCCACCAAGCAGTTGTATTTCCTTGATGCGGTTCTTTGTCCCCATGAGTTGGGCCATTCGGCGACAATCAGCTTCGAACACAGAAAGTTCCGTATAGGTTTCAGGAGCGAGAGGCGAGAAATTGTCACATCCACGGCAGTTCAAATTACAATGATCCACAAGATGGAAATGCAGGATTTCTATCATGTCCTTCCGTTTCATATTCTTACGAGTCCACAAAGCCCAAAGCGGAAGGAGTTCCCTCCGCATGAGCACCAACCTATAAGGTACCATTCCTTTAAGCGCATTCAGTATTTTCATCCTTTTTATTTTATTTTGCCTATTCTTACCTTTGGCGGTCCCTCCGTCAGGAGGCATGCCAATACACAAAATAAAGCATTTTTAAGAGCCTGTGCAAGGAAAGATACAAAATCCTCAAAAAAAACAGTCACAGACTTGTCACAAAATGCCTATCTTCACGTATTATATATAGAAAGTCACAAAGGATGAATGCAGATACGTACAAACAGGAGGCCGCACGGCTACGCCCCAGCTCATCCTCATCGCACGCCGGTACACCGGGAGCGATGAGGAAGTAGAGGACGTTGTACAAGACTGCCTTTTGAAAATATGGATGATGAGGGAAGATTTATCGGTTCCGCTCGATGCCCTGGCTGTGACCATCACCCGGAATCTCTGTATCGACTACTTACGCCAACAGCACCTGACAGCTCTACCCGAGAATCAGGCTACAGACATTCCGGACATAAAAGACTGTGACGGAGAGCGTATCGAAAGAATGATGAGCATCGTCCGTACGCTGCCCGACATGCAGCAAACCGTACTCCGGCTCCGCCATATAGAGGGTATGGAAATGGCCGAAATCGCTCAACTGACGGGAAGCACGGAAACGGCCGTACGGAAAGCCTTAAGCCGGGCACGGTTGGCCGTAAAGAAACAATATTCAAGGAGGAAAAACGATGACTGAAAGCGAAAACAACAGAATCAAGGAACTTACCGACCGTTTCTTCGAAGGAGAGACCACCGTGGAAGAAGAGCGCGAACTCTATGCACTCTATCTCGAGGAAGATATTCCCGAAGAAATGGAAGAATACAGGGAGATGTTCCGGGACTTTTCGGCCATCATCATGACCGAAGAAGAGAAAAACTTGTGTCCGTCCACCGCCCATCCGGTACAAGAGACCTTGCCAACAAACACTCACCGCCTCACTGCGGTAAAAGGAAAAACAAGGTACAAGCTTTTATGGCCATACATTAGCGGAGTAGCCGCCGTTTTGATTGCCGCCGTCGGCATAAGCCTGAGCCTCAACAGACAAGAGGAAGTCCGGTTGGCCAAACTATATGGCGGAAGCTACATGATTATAAACGGGACTAAAATCGATAAATTGACGCGGATACATACAGATATTGAACAAGTCCTCTCTGAAGCTGACGAAATGGAACAGACGCTATCGACCGAAATCGTCATAGAAAAGGCGGAACAGGACGTACTGGACGGTATAGACGATGAGGCGGAACGCGAACGCATCCGCAAATTAATGGAATAAAATAAACTGAAAGGAAAAGAGATGAAGAAACTATTGCTCACACTACTGTTCATGACAGGATTCAGCTTGGCAGGACAGGCCCAAAACAGTATCGACCGACTGGTAGAGAAACATTCTACCACGGGGGAGTCTGTCTTTGCTTCGGCCATAGAACGGGAACCTGCATCTCAAAAGGTCATCAAAGTGGTGAAGATGTTGAAATCCAAGCACATGAATGCCTCGCCATTCATAGCAGCCTTTGAAAATGAATCCCGACACGCAAACAGCAAACTGACCTATTCAAAGGATAAGACCACCCTTGTACTCACGACGGAAAGCAAGGACAACGTCAGGATTTATATGCTTAAATATAACCCGAAAAGCAAAATCGGCATAGAAGTAACCATTATCGTAAAACCTAATAAATAATATAAAACACATTCAAGATGAAAAAGTTAATGACTATTTTGCTCGTTATCACCACTGTTCTCGCAGCAAGCGCACGGAATCAAATGGTGAAAAAGACATTTCGGATAGAGGACTTCAACGCCATCCGCTGTGAATTCGTTGCGGATATTTACTACACGCAAGGTAAATCCTACTCCGTAGAAGCCCAAGCTTCGGAAAAAATCATGAACATGGTAAGTATCCATAAAAAAGGTAATACCCTCGTCATTGCCAAAAAGAAAGGTAACAAGGAAAGTGACAAGAACGAAAAGAGATTACAACTCTACGTCACAGCCCCTGAAATCAATGATTTGCAAATACCCGGTGTAGCAGATTTCCATGCCAAAGAAATGGATGTGGAAGACTTTAGCCTGAACGTCAAGGGAGTAGCGCGCTTTGAATGTGAAAACCTGACTTGTAAATCTTTCGTTTCTTCCACCCCGGGAGTAAACAAAAGCCATGCCACGATCCATGCCCAAACGGCACGCTTCGATTGTAGTGGAGTAGACAAATCCACACTCTGCATCTATGCAGACGACTTGCATCTGCAAAGCAGTGGCGTAAGCAAGCAAACCGTGGAGTTCAAAGGTAAAAAGGTTGACGTTCAGAACTCCGGAGTCGGGACCATACATATTACCATGGAATGTACTTCTTTAAAAGCCCGCAACAGCGGAGTTGGTAAACTTATCCTATCCGGAACCGCAGACCAGACTGAAATAAACTCGAACGGAGTGAACAAAATAGATGCCACAGAATTAAACAAATTCTGATTCCCAGAACCGGATTTCTTCTATTTCGGTATCAAACTTGAAGATTTAGAAAACGACGTTAGGAGCGAAAAGCATGTGGTTTCAGTTTCAAAAAGACTTGAATTTACATGTTTTTCTTTTATATTTGTTACATATAATAAAGCCAACGCTTTCATTATGAAAAATCAAAAAGCCACGAGAATCGCTCAAAAATATCCATTCGGGGGAACGCACACAAATACGGGAATCTCGTGCCTTTAGAAATACGCTCAAAAGACATTCGTCAATCGGCAGTCCAAACACGGTCGGCCAACCTGAGGTAAGACGTCTCTGACCGACGACCGAAAGACACGGCATAGAGGCGCATGCCCCGTTGCTTCAATTCCTCTACATATTGTACCCACATCGGAGGAAGCGGATCCATCTCAAAATCCGAAAGCCAAAGCAAATCGGCATAACGAAAATCTTCACGCATCAAAGTTTCTACGGATTCTTTCATCGCACAAGTCATATCGGATCCTCCATGAAAGGAGTTGCACAGAAAGGTCTCCAATAAGGCCAAGTCGGAATAGAGGTTATTCAACTCGATGACTTCGGTTTGGTCGGAAAAGAGTATCACGCGACAGGGGCGGCGCAATTTGTCGGCTATCAAGGCTAAACTCAACACTACCGCCTTGGACAATAACTCACGTTCCCCTTCCATCGAAGCGGACGTATCCACACAAACCACAAAAGGGCCATGTTTGGCCCGTTTCTGTAAGTCGCGTCCTCTGTACGAAGAAGCTTCGGCATATTCTATCTGCCGGGATACGGCATCGAAGACCGCCAGTTTCTTTTCGACATAACGGCGGTAGAAAATCGGTTCCAAAGCGGCATCCGACAAGAAACAATATTCCATCGGCAGCAGGGCGTTCAGATTGTTCCCTTCCGTAATGCCCACAATGTCGGAGTGCGTGGCAGAGCGTAACAAAGTAACCGGTGTCTTTCCGCTCATGGCTTGATACAAACGCTGCTCATCCGCTTTTTTACGCCCTAAAACGTGATTCAGTTCCTTAATTAATTGGCTTTTACGGATTACCTGCGAAAGCTGTCTGAGCTTCACGCGAAGTTCCGGAGACTGCGTCAACTGAAGCCAGGCTAATCGAGGGGAAGGACCTTCACCCTTTCCTCCCACATTCTGCAACATACCGGCATTGGCCGACACCATACGGTAATAATCTTCACAGAGCCGTTCTATGTGCCGCTTCTGATACGTACGTTCCCGCCCTTCCAACAGATTCCTCCACTTCTTTATGAAATGTTGGCGGAGAGCCTGCCAGCGGCTATCCGTACGAGGATAACGTACCAACTGTTCCATATAATAGGGCGCATCCAATTCGACCGGAACATATAAACGGACAAAAGCGGAACGAGCCTGTTGCAACATGGGCAAAAAGTCGGCATCCGAAGCCGCAACGACCTGATAATAATAGTCCCACTGTTCCCCATAATAGGAATATACGTCTTGTAAACCTGATTTCTTTTTGGCGAAATAACGCTGTATTTCTTCCTCCATCTCTTCGGGACGGATGGCACCGGACGACAAGACCTCTGCATAAACCTCACCGGCTATTTCATGCAAACGCCTCAGAAAAAGAGCGGACAACTGGCGCACGCGCTCATATCCCTCATGATAATTTCCTGCCGGCTGCATGGCTCAATTCCTGACTTTCGATTTCCAAAGAGGTTATGTCGGAACGTACACGGCGTAAGGCGTTTTTCAATATATCCCTTTGCCTGTCTTGTAAAAACAAATGTGTCTGTACATATTCTGCTTCTTCCCTTTGCCATTGTTCCAGACGAGCTGACACCTCGCCCAATTCGGCCACGATACGCTCGGCCATCGCTGATGAAAAATTCATCCGAGAAGAAACTTCCGTCTGGGGCACTGCGTTTTCACCGTCCTCCCCTGCCTCACGAAGCAATTCATATTTCCGTCCATTCACCTGCAAACCGGTCGTAGTACGAACCACTTGAAGCAGATCCTTTGGAAAAACATCCGGATGGCGGCTTTTCTCATACTTGCGCAGTATTTGCGCTCCGGTTTTGCGACGGTCTGTAACCAACACAAAAGGTATCGGCTGGTCCGGACTCAACGCTTCGTATTCATTCGTATAAATCAGCACTGTACGTCCGGGATACATGGATAGTATTTGATAGAAAAAAGCCTTGACCACCTTAAAAGCCACATGCGTTTCCGAAACACCCATCCCCTCTTCTTTCAATGCAGCCAAACGGTCTGACAAGAGGGGGACACCGACATGCTCTTCACAGGCTGCTACAAGAGCGTCGGTCAAGAGGCGCTCCAAAACAATCTCCTGAGCCGGAGTATCCCATACACAGACCTGCAACAGAAGCAAATCTGCCAAATGGACGACGGAACAACCGTTCAAAAAGGCAGAAGTCCGCCACAGATGTACCATCTTCTTCCAACGGCGGTCGGACACATAAAACAGGGACTCTCCTTTTTCTTCTGCCGATACATTGTAAGTCGTCAGAAGTCTGCGGAATATATGGACAAATGAAAATACAAAGACCGGTATCTCCACCGCATCTATCCCTTCGGCCCACACACGTAACTCATCGGCAGACAAGCGTATGACATCCGGCACTTCCACCTCGGACTGAACCGTAGAAGAAATCATCAAATTAAAGAGTTCTTTATCGGCAATGCCTCCCACCACACAACGGACAAGGAAACGATCCCACAACGCATCCAGATTTTCCCCCTCGGCCGGAAGTTCATTGGAAGCAGCGACCACCAACTTCAGCGGAAGCCTCATTTCTTCTTTGCCGTTCAGATATACTTTTTCATTCAACACCGTAAGCAAAGCATTCTGAATGCTGGGTCCGGCTTTCCATATCTCATCCAAGAAAACGACATCGGCTGTGGGCAAATACCCTTCGGTCATTCTCATATAACGGTCTTCGTCCTTCAGGGCAGAAACAGACACCGGTCCGAATATCTCATCCGGCGTACTGAAACGGGACATCAGATATTCAAAAGAACGACCGTTCCGGAAAGCCGATTTCAGTCTCCGGGCTATCATACTCTTTGCCGTTCCGGGAGGGCCGAGCAGGAAAATACTTTCACCGGCAACTGCCGCCAAAAGGGACAGGGAAAGCACATGTTCTTTCTCAAAAAGTCCCTTCCCCAAAGCCTCCAACAACTGGGCGATACGCTTCTTATCCATCATCCGGGCGACCCTTTCTTTCTATTCTTTCAGAAAACGGCGATAAAATATCATATCGAAAATACACTCAGCCACCAGAAACATCAAAAAAAGCAAAGCCGTAAACAAGGGTTGTGCAGACAAGAAAAAACTGATACACCCTCCGGCAAGCAACGATATGCCGACACGCCACAAGATACCATGGCGATAATACCGTAATATGTTCCGGCTATCTTCCAAAGCCTCCCTTGAAACTAAAAAGAATTGCAGCATCTCCCACAAAAAGAAGAATCCCACAATAAAATAAAGAGGCAAAGATTCAAGATAGCTGAGAGGATAAAGCACAAGACGCACCGCCACGGAAAGAATCAGCAAAAAGCTCAACAGAGCGACTTGTATCAACGTAAAAGACAGTATTTTCCTCTTAAATAACGTATTGTTTATCTGCATATTATTTTGTTCTATCTCTTATCTGATAAACGAATCAATAAAAAAGTAAACTCCAAGGCCGGCAAGCCACCCCACCATAACCTTGCCGGATATGTGACGGAAATACCACCAAATGGAAACGTTCTCACTTTTCATCAACGCATATCCGGCAGTGGAACCGATGGAAAGCAAACAGCCGCCGATTCCTCCGCTATAAGCTACTAATTGCCAATACTGACCATTCAGCGCGAATGAACGAAGGTATTCCGGATCCATACCGGGAATGCTTTCCGTCATCCCTACCACATCATACATGGATATGCTGGTCAGCACAAGTGCCACGTTATCCAAAAAGGCAGAAATTCCTCCTAATATCAAACTGTATACGTAGATATTATGAATATATTGGTCGCACCATACGGCAACCGTATAGAGTGCCCCCGTCTCTTGAATGGCGGAAATAGCCATGCTTACGCCTATAAAAAATAAAATAGTCTGGATACTCTCTGCCTGCATGAAGCGTGGTGTAGGGCGGAAAAAAGGTTGGTCGGATTTGATCAACCGCCGATTGCACAACTCGTTTACGACACTGAAAAGTGCCAATACACACAACGCTCCGACAAAAGGAGGCAACTTGGTCAGATTGTGAAACGTTGGAATAAACCACAGCCCTCCAATTCCCACGAACAGCATCAGAATACGCTGCCAACGCGTCAAAGTCGTATCATCCCCGCGATAGCGGATACGAGGCGTATTAATATCCATCTGTTCCGGCAACTTGCGGGAAATCAAATAAGTGGGAATAGCCACGGCTACAATGGACGGCAAGAACATGGCACCCGAAAAACTGGACGGTGTGACCGCTCCCTTGACCCACAGCATCAAAGTAGACACATCGCCGATTACCGTAAGACAACCTCCGGCATTGGCCGCAATCACAATAACCGCCCCATAATACATGCGGAAACGACTCCCCGGCAACAACTGACGCACGATGGCAAACATCATCAAAGCCGTGGTCAGGTTGTCGAGATTGGCCGACAAGACATAGGTTATGAAAGCCACCATCCACAGAAGACGCTTGCTATTACGGGTCGTAATCCACTCGCTGATGAAATCAAAACAACCGTTCGTATTCAACAAATCGACAATAGACATCGTAGCCAAAAGGTAAAGCACGATCTGACAAATATCCGCTACGTGACCGATAAAAATATAATTGGCAATAAAATTCTTAAGAGAAGTGACGTTAGAGGCATTTCCGCCTAAGAAATCAGCATATTCCTCCGCGTACATCATTTCTACATACTGTTTTCCCGCCACCATGTAGAGTGTCCAAACAATAACTCCGAGAAACATCGCCACAGCGGCTTTATTGATATTGGTGATATGCTCTGTTGCAATAGCACAATATCCCAAGAGCAAAACAATGGCGATTATTACGGTCATGGAAGATAGCTGATAAGAGAGCGACAAACGGGACTCGAACCCGCGACCCTCGGCTTGGGAAGCCAATGCTCTACCAACTGAGCTATTGTCGCAAATCGGATACAAAGGTATATCTTTTCTTGAAAAAAACACTCCGTATCCGGATTTCTTATTTACGTATTAATATACTTTAACTTTACTTGCCAGGGCTTTGCATTTATTCCTTAATGCTTCCTGGTCGGCATCCAACTTGTCCCAGCAAACCACCACTCCCATACGGCGCCCTATATGGGCTTCGGGCTTCCCGAAAATACGCAGATAAGTGTTCGTTGCCGCACAGACCTCCTCCTCGCCGGAATACTTCGGTGCTCCGTGGCTTTCCACTTCCGACAGGATGACCGCACTGGCTCCCATTCGTTCTTGTGTAATTTCCGGTATCGGCAAACCTAAAACGGCACGGCAGTGCAATTCGAATTCCGAAAGATTTTGTGTGCCTGCCAAAGTCACCATTCCCGTATCGTGCGGACGAGGACTCAACTCGGAGAATATCACGCCGTCTTTATGGCTCAGGAAGAATTCAACTCCCCAAATCCCCGCACCGGTCAGGGCACGCGTGATTTTCTCTGCCATATCCTGCGCATCTTTCAGCATTTCGGGAGAAATAGCAGCCGGCTGGAAACTTTCACGGTAATCTCCTCCTTTTTGCACGTGACCGATAGGCTGACAGAACAAAGTAGGCCCGTCCTGTTGGGTCACCGTCAGCAGCGTAATTTCACTGTCGAAAGGAATAAACTGCTCTACAATGACTTCTTTCACATCGCCACGTGCTCCCGCGCATGCATACTCCCAGGCGTGTGCCAAATCCGCAGGACTGTCCACCTTGCTCTGCCCGTGTCCGGAAGAACTCATCAAAGGCTTAATAATGCAGGGGAAGCCTATCACATCGGCCGCAGCCTTCAACTCATCGAAAGTTTTGGCATAACGATAATCCGCCGTTTTCAATCCAAGTTCCGTATGAGCCAACTCTCGGATTTCTTTTCGGTTCATGGTGAAATTCACAGCCCGGGCACTCGGCACGACCTGAATGCCCATCTTCTCGCAATCATACAGTTTCTCCGTACGGATGGCTTCTATTTCGGGGACGATAATGTCCGGTTTATGCTTTTCCACCACGGCCATCAACGTATCCCCGTCAAGCATATGGAAGACCTCGCACTCGTCTGCTACTTGCATAGCCGGTGCATGTGCATACGAATCGCAAGCAATCACATATTGCCCTTTGCGTTGGCACGCAATGACAAACTCTTTTCCTAATTCTCCGGAGCCTAACAATAAAATCTTTTTCGTCATAAGAATATCTTAATTATGTACCGACAACCTATCGTTGTTACTGGTGTTGCTCACGCAAAAGGTCGTTCACCGTTTTCACCGGATTGAACGTACTCAGGGGCACTTCCACAAACACCGTATTCCAATCGCTCATAGCCCCATTCCACAAGCCGGGCAACTCCAAAGCCTTGAGTTCTTTTCCGTTTTTACTTTTATAAGAAATGAATCCCGTATTACGGTCCACATAATCGGGCAGATTGAACTTGTTTCCTTTATAATCCTTCACTGCACAAACCAAATCTACGGGATTGAAATGCGTCCCGTTCTTGAACATGGCCACATATTCCGGATTCCGGGTATCAATCTGACTGCTTTCAAGAATTTGCAACGAAACCGTCCCGTCGCTGTTGTAAGCCAAGAAAGGACCGCCGCCAGGCTCTCCCACATTTTTCACCACGCCGCAGACACGCATCGGACGGTTCAACTTTTTACGCAAATAAATCACGAGTTCCGCATCTTCCAGTTCTTTCACATCCTCACGACGGCAGAAGAGCGTCTGTTGGACGAAGCGGATGATTTCTTCTATATCCGCATGGCTATAGTTCCCACTGTCCAGCTTACGCAAATAAGCAAAGGCTTTCTGTTGCAACTCTACCAGAATACCGGCCAGCACCTGCTTGTAAGTAACCGTATCCCCTTTCAAACGATCCGGCACCACATTATCTATATTCTTCACGAAAACGACATCGGCCTGCAAGTCATTCAAATTTTCGATAAGCGCACCGTGCCCGCCGGGGCGGAACAAAAGCTTACCGTCCACACGGAACGGTTCATTGTCCATCGTGGCCGCCAAAGTATCCGTGGCCGGTTTCTGTTCGGAGAATGTGACATGGAACGTCACCCCGTATGCTTTTTCATACATAGGAAGCTTTTCTTCCACCAATGCCTTGAACAAAGCTTTGTGCTCCGCACTCACCGTAAAATGAACTTCAGCCTTTCCTTTGCTGGCAGCATACAAAGCCGCTTCTACCAAATGTTCCTCCAACGGAGTGCGCGAACCGTTCTCATACCGGTGAAACGTAAGCAATCCTTTAGGCAACTGGCCGTAATTCAAACCTTCCGGACGAAGCATGTTCGCCACAACCTTTTTATATTGGCCGGATGCCACCAAATCGTCAATCCCGCGACCTTCATTTTTCATGCAAACCGCATCCAATTCATCGTAGAATGCAAAATCACGAATCGCCGCAAAAAAAGTTTTTTCGAAATCAGTGGTCGGCACATCGTATTCCGCATCCAGAAATTCAAACATATTCTTAAACATACGGCTGGCTGCCCCCGAAGCCGGAACAAACTTGCTTATCGCTTTTCCTTCTTCCTTATAAGCCTTCCACACTTCCTCATAATGCCTGCATTCTTCTGCCGAAGGAGCCAAAATACCATGAGCCAACGAAGCGGCCGCTTTCAACTTCAAAAATGGAAATCCTTTCTTAAAAGTCTGCAACTGAGCCTCTATTTGCTCTTCCGTAATCCCCTTTCCGGCCAATAAGACCTTGTCTTCTGCTGTCAACATATTATATAATCGTTTTAAACCTTCCCTAAAAAACATTCAAATATAGGCTTTTTTAAGCAAACGGGTAAACGTTTCAGCAAAAAAGTACTACCTTTGAAGAAAAATAGCGGATTATGGAACAGAATGCTTTTTTCTCCGCACAAGAAAAAGTGCGACTTGCACAGCTATATAGGGAGCTTTTCAAACTTTCCGGCAATATACTTCATCCTGACGACTGCAAAAAGCTGAAAACTTATTTGCTTGAGGCGGCACGCCGTAACCTTATTCAAAGAAACGTGTTCGGCATGAACCCTATCCTCAATGACATGGAAACAGCCTTAATCGTAGCCTCTGAAATCGGACTGACGCGCGGAGCCATTCTTGGTATCATGGTACATACTTGCGTACGTTGCGGCTACTGCACGCCGGAAGATGTGGAAAGAGAATTCGGAGTGGATGTGGCCGGTATCATCAAGGGCCTGAACCGCATTTTGGAACTGTATGAGAAGAATCCAAGCGTAGAAAGCGAGAACTTCAGAAGCTTATTGCTCTCTTTTGCCGAAGACATGCGTGTGGTTCTCATTATGATAGCCAACCGCGTGAACATCATGCGCAAAATCAAAGACACGGAAAACGAGGAAGCTCGGCGCAAGGTGTCGGAAGAGGCTGCTTACTTATACGCTCCGTTGGCTCACAAATTAGGGTTATACCGCCTGAAAAGCGAACTGGAAGACTTGTCGCTGAAATACCTGGAACACGATGCCTACTATTTAATAAAAGAAAAACTGAACGCCACTAAAAAATCGCGTGACGAATATATCGAAAAGTTCATCCGTCCTATCGACGAAAAACTGAAGAAGGCCGGTCTGAAATTCCACATGAAAGGGCGTACCAAAAGCATACACTCCATCTGGCAGAAGATGAAGAAGCAGCATTGCGGAGTGGAAGGCATTTACGACTTGTTTGCCATCCGCATCATTCTGGATTCCGCCCTCGAAAAAGAAAAGATGGAATGCTGGCAGGTTTATTCCATCATCACAGACATGTATCAGCCCAACCCCAAACGGTTGAGGGATTGGTTGTCCATCCCCAAAAGCAACGGTTACGAAAGCTTGCATATCACGGTCCTCGGGCCGGAGAACAAATGGGTGGAAGTGCAAATCCGAACCGAACGAATGGACGAAATAGCCGAACGAGGATTGGCTGCGCATTGGAGATACAAAGGTATTAAAAGCGGAGAAAGCGGAGTGGACGAATGGCTCAACAACATACGCAGCGCGTTGGAGAACAACGACGACCTCCAACTCATGGACCAGTTCAAAATGGATCTGTATGAAGATGAAGTTTTCGTGTTCACCCCGAAGGGGGACCTGTTCAAGTTTCCCAAAGGTGCCACTGTACTGGATTTTGCCTATACCATCCACACCAATGTGGGCGACCATTGTATCGGTGCCAAAATCAACGAAAAGAATGCCCCACTCCGCCAAAAACTGAACAGCGGCGACCAAGTGGAAATCCTGACCGCCAACAACCAGTCGCCCAAACAGGATTGGCTGAATTTCGTCGTAACAGGAAAGGCACGGGCCAAAATCCGTCAGGCTCTCAAAGAAATGCAAGCCAAGCAAGGGGCTTTTGCCAAAGAGTTATTGGAACGCAAATTCAAAAACCGAAAGATAGAATACGACGAGCCGACCATGATGCACGTCATCAAAAAGCTCGGATTCAAAGTCGTGACGGACTTTTATAAAAGTCTGGCCGACGAAACGACGGACGTCAACGAAGTGCTCGACTTATACACTGAACAACAAAAAATAGAGGCCGGGTTGGCAGAACACACTCCGGCTCCCAGTGCAGAGAACTATAATATCCCGTCGGAAGCCGAACTCAAGGCTAAAACGAACGACGATGTGTTGGTCATAGACCAAAACTTAAAGGGACTGGATTTCTCTTTGGCCAAATGTTGCCAACCGATATACGGGGACGATGTGTTCGGCTTCGTCACAGTGAACGGTGGCATTAAAATACATCGCCAAGACTGCCCTAACGCACAGGAACTCCGTAAGCGGTTCGGATACCGTATCGTCAAAGCCCGATGGGCCGGCAAGCGGGGCAGCCAATACCCTATCACGCTCAAGGTCATCGGCAACGACGATTTGGGCATCGTGAACAACATCACGTCCATCATCAGCAAAGAGGAGAAGATTTCATTACGAAGTATCAGCATCGACTCCCACGACGGCCTGTTCTCCGGCACACTGACCGTCATGCTCGACGATACAAGCAAACTGCAACTGTTGGAAAAGAAATTGAAAACTATAAAAGGTGTGAAACAAGTGTCCCGCAACTAAAGCGGACACTTGTTTCACACCTTATCTTTACCCCTCAATCTCGGCCAACTCCAACCAACGCATGGACTTTTCGTCCAGTTCGTCATTGAGGAGGGACAGGCGCTTGGACTTATCCGTCAATTCTTCTACAGACAGTGCCCCGCTACACAAAGCTTCCTCTATGTTTTTCTTTTCCGACTCGAGTGCGGCGATATCTTGCTCCAACAGTTCCATCTCCCGACGTTCCTTAAACGTCATTTTACGCTTTTGTTCTCCATGAGCCGAACGGAAAGTCTTTTGCACCGGCGGCTCTTTTGTTTTCGAGGACAGGTCTTTTTGTTGTTCGCGCTCAAACTTTTGTTTTTCTTCCTGCCATTCCCGATACTGAGTGTAGTTGCCCGGAAAGTCACGCACATCGCCCTGCCCCTGAAATACCAAAAGATGATCCACTACCTTGTCCATAAAATAACGGTCGTGGCTCACCACAATCACGCAACCTTTGAAATTCCGCAAATATTCCTCCAACACCTGCAACGTGACAATGTCCAAATCGTTGGTAGGCTCGTCCAACACCAGAAAATTCGGATTCTGCATCAACACGGTGCAAAGATACAGGCGGCGGCGCTCTCCTCCGCTCAACTTATACACGTAGTTTTGCTGGTCTTTGGGCGAAAACATGAAATGCTGCAAAAATTGCATGGCCGACAGATGCCGTCCTCCCCCAAGGTCGATATATTCGGCAATGCTCCTCACCGCGTCGATGACTTTCATTTGCTCGTCGAAAACCATCCCGTCTTGCGAATAATACCCGAACTTCACCGTCTCGCCCACGACGACCCGTCCGCTGTCCGGCTTCACCAAACCCAGCAGAATCTTGATGAAGGTAGACTTGCCGGTGCCGTTATTCCCTACGATACCCATTTTCTCATATCGCGAGAAAGTATAAAAGAAATCTTTCAGGATGACTTTGTCCGGTCCGTAACTTTTGCTAATGTAGTCGGCCTCGAAGATTTTGCTACCGATATAAGACGATTTCACCTCCAACGACACGCTCTGTTCCACTGTTTTACGTTTTGCCACTTTCTCCAGTTCGTAAAACGCTTCCTCACGATAACGCGCCTTATGCCCTCGGGCGCAAGGCATGCGGCGCATCCAGTCCAATTCCGTACGATAAAGGTTGTTGGCACGCGCCACCTCGGCATTCGATGCGTCGATACGTTCTTGCCGTTTCTGCAAATAATAGCTATAGTTCCCTTTGTAAGTATATACGGTACAGTCGTCCAGTTCCAATATGACGGAACAAACCCGATCCAGAAAATAACGGTCGTGTGTCACCATCAGCAGACTCAACTTGGAACGTTTCAGATAACCTTCAAGCCACTCTATCATTTCCAGGTCGAGATGATTGGTTGGCTCGTCCAGAATCAGCAAATCCGGTTCGGTAATCAGCACATTGGCCAAGGCCACCCGTTTAAGTTGCCCGCCCGACAGTGTGGAAATCTTCTGATTGAAAGAATGGATTTTCAACTGCGACAGGATTTGCTTCGCCCGGTTCTCGTAGTCCCAGGCTTTTTCCCTCTCCATCCGGTCAAGAATCTCTTCCAAACGAGGGTTTCCGGGCGTATTCATACAATTTTCATATTCCCGTATCAAATTGGTCACGGCATTGCCATGGCTGAAACAAGCCTCGATGACCGTCAAATCGGATGGATAAGAAGGCGCCTGTTCCAAATAGCCCACATTCAAGTCGCGGCGGAACACCACGCTTCCTTCGTCATATCCGTCTTTTCCACCTATTATATTTAATAAAGTCGACTTACCGGTTCCGTTCTTGGCAATCAAGCCTACCCGTTGCCCTTCGGCAATGCCGAAAGAAATATGTTCAAACAACACGCGGTCACCTATACGCTTGGTCAAACCGTCTACCTGTAAATAAGGATTCACTAAAACCATATTCCATCCATACAAATTGCCCGCGAATATAACTATTAATTATGAAACCCGCAAAAAGAAACTTCAAAGTGGAAAACTTTCTGTTTTCAGTGAAAAAAAATGGGAAAGATGCGTGTTTTATAGAATTTATTCATTACTTTTGCACCAACAAAATGCAAGATGACTGTTATCACACAGTATTCTTTCCTTAATCACAACAAAGAAAATCCAATCAAAAGAATCCTACTTTTATTTTACAGATGAGTTCTGTACAATACAAGAAAAGTACAATACATACTTACATATGCATAAGAAAAGTGAATTAGAGGCCATGTCTCAGGAAGAACTGATAGACATAGTAAAGAATTTGGGAATCCCCTCACCCAATGAAGGAGATCGTATGGGGCTGATCTATCAAATCATAGATGAAGAATCCATATTGTCTGCCTCACAAAAAGCCACTACAACGAAAACACCGCGCAAACGCGTCAGGGTGAGCAAGAAAGAAACCGACCACGTATATAGTGCCTCACAAGGCAACGGGGAAAACTTCGATATGAAGAAAAAAGAAGCCGCCCGCGATAATAAAGAAGAGGCAACGGAACTGAAAAATGAAAAAACAACTCCCGTAATCAGTCCCGAATTGGCAGACCTGCCGGTGGAAGCCATCGTGGAAAAAGAAATATCTGGCAATACAATAGAAAACAATGCAGAAGCTCTTGCCGCCCCGGCTCCCAAAAAGAGAGGACGGAAATCAAAAGCCGAAAAAGCGACATTGGAAGCTGCTGCAAAATTAGCAGAGGAACAAGCCACTGTTTTGTCGGACGAAGCAAAGCAGCTTCCGGTTATGGACGAACCTATCACCGACGTTCCGTTGGAAATATTGCAGGACATTCCGGCTCAGCCCGCGGAAACAATTGACGATGCGACAGAAGCCGAGGTTCCGGAAATCACGGAAAAAGCAGAATCTGTGACACCTTCTACAGAAAATTTCTTTGCTGCAGACGAAAATGATTTCGTTGTGGTGGAAGATATCCCCGTTATCCCGACAGAACCGGCCATGGATGAAACGTATATGACTTACCCCAGCCAACAACCGGACATTACATCTCACGGACTTCCCGATACCTATTCGTACGAAGCGACAGAAAACGCCCCGGAAAAGGAAACAGCACTTCCTAAAGGCACCGAACCGGCATACGATTTCGGAGACATTCTGACGGGTGAAGGAGTTTTGGAAATCATGCAGGACGGATACGGCTTCCTGCGCTCCAGCGACTATAATTACCTGTCTTCTCCGGACGACATCTACGTAAGCACTTCACAAATCAAATTGTTCGGCCTTAAAACCGGTGATGTGGTAGAAGGCCCCGTACGTCCTCCGAAACCCGGTGAAAAGTATTTCCCGCTCATCCGAGTGACGAAAATCAACGGTTGTGCTCCCAACGACGTGAGAGACCGAGTGCCTTTCGAACATCTCACTCCGCTTTTCCCCGACGAAAAGTTCAAACTTTGTAAAGGACATAACGACAATCTTTCTACACGTATCGTAGACTTGTTTGCCCCCATCGGTAAAGGACAACGCGCCTTATTGGTGGCACAACCTAAAACGGGTAAGACCATCCTGATGAAGGATATTGCCAACGCTATCGCCGCCAACCACCCGGAAGCTTACCTCATCATGCTGTTGATTGACGAACGTCCGGAAGAAGTAACGGACATGGCACGCACCGTCAACGCCGAAGTCATAGCCTCCACGTTCGACGAACCGGCGGAACGCCACGTGAAGATAGCCGGCATCGTACTGGAAAAAGCCAAAAGAATGGTAGAATGCGGACACGACGTGGTCATCTTCCTCGACTCCATCACGCGACTGGCACGCGCTTACAATACGGTTTCTCCCGCCAGCGGAAAGGTTCTCTCCGGAGGTGTGGATGCCAACGCACTGCACAAGCCAAAACGTTTCTTCGGAGCAGCCCGTAACATCGAAAACGGCGGTTCGCTGACCATTATAGCCACCGCACTGATAGACACCGGTAGTAAAATGGACGAAGTCATCTTCGAGGAGTTTAAGGGTACGGGAAATATGGAGCTCCAGCTCGACCGTTCGCTGAGCAACAAGCGTATCTTCCCGGCTGTCAACATCGTAGCTTCGAGCACAAGACGCGACGATCTGTTGCATGACAAACAGACTCTGGATCGCATGTGGGTACTGCGCAAGATTCTTGCGGACATGAACCCGATAGAAGCCATGACGTTCTTGAAAGACCGGATTGAACCGACTAAGAACAACGAAGAGTTCCTGATGAGCATGAATTCATAAAGCCTGAATCCTCGCACGAGGTCTATATCCGGCTTACAAATATAAGCGTTCCATCGTCTCCTTCTTTTCCGAAGACGATGGAACGCTTTTTATAAAAATCCAATCCAACAAGCTCTTAGATATTGAAAGGACTGTCAACGTTTCGACCTCAAGCGGTATTGCTGGGGCGACATGTGTTTCAAACGCTTGAAAAAACGTCCGAAATAAGACTGATCGGGGAATCCGAGACTGACACTGATATCCTGTATGCTCGAATTGTTTTTATCCAATAACTTCATGGCCTCGTGCATAAGGGTTTCGTCGATAATCTGTTTGGGTGTACGTCCGATCATCCCTTTCGAGACCTGAGTAAGATATTTGGACGAAATACAAAGTTTACCGGCATAAAACTGCACTTCGTGCTCACGCGTCAGATGTTCATGAAGTAACTCCATAAAGTTCCGGAACAATTCCCGGGAACGGGAAGAGTCCAAAGACAAATTCTCCAGACGTGCAGCCCCACACATTTCGTAAGCCCCATACACCAGACCATTCACTAAACTCAGTACTAATTCACGCGTGTACCCCCTGCCATAATCCGCAACCGCAAAACGAAACAATTCCCGAAAATGCTCCACCAGTTTCCGGTTTTCCGCATCCAATCCCCAAATCACTTGTGTAAACAAAAGTAATAGAAAACGAGGCTCCATACGTTCCGTACTGTCCCGAAGCATAGAAGGCGGAAAGGCCATCAACGAAACTGAAAAATCCGTCGTGGAACGCAACTTCTTCAGCGGCAACTCAGGCCGCATGAAAAGTATCTGGTTCCGTTCCAAAGTATACTCATTTTCCCCCACGAAAACAGAAGCCTTCCCTCTCTCCACCATTACAAGCAAACACTTGTCTAAAGTCAACTCATTCTCTACCGCCCAATTCAAGGAAGTCCTAAAATAAAAACACTCCTGCGCCAACAACGAACGTACGTTTTCTTCCATAAAGAGATTATTTCGTTAATAGAAATCAAAATTAAGTAGAATATTCCTAAAATGCAAGGTTACTTCCCAAAATGAACAAAACAAAGGTACTTTTAACAAGCGTATACTCGCACAGTTTGTGTATTTTTGCAGCGTTTTTGAGATTAAATTTTTAATTATTAATTATGAATAAAGGTATGAAGACTGTTGCAACTTCAGCACTTTGCTGTCTGGTTGCATTAACCGGTTGCCAAAAGCAACAACAAGGAATGAACACTGGTGCGGTTCCTTATAAAACGTTGACTGTGGAGACCGATTCGAGAGTATTGAAATCACATTACAGTGCCACTATCCAAGGTCGTCAGGACGTGGATATCTATCCCCAAGTAGGCGGAACGCTTCAACGCTTGTGTGTGCAGGAAGGTGACCGTGTGAAAAAGGGACAGACGTTATTCATTATCGATCAGGTGCCTTATCAGGCTGCATTGAATACGGCGGAAGCCAACCTGAAAGCGGCAGAAGCAGCAGAAGCCACAGCCGACCTGACTTATAAAAGTACACAACGGTTGTTTGACCAGAAAGTCGTTTCCGATTTTGACTTGCAAAAGGCAGAAAACACACTGTTAAGTGCCAAAGCTACCGTGGCACAAGCCAAAGCCAGTGTGGTAAATGCAAGAAACAACCTCTCTTATACAGTAGTAAAAAGTCCTTCCGACGGTGTTGTAGGACAATTGCCCTACCGTCAGGGTGCATTGGTAGGCAGCAGCATGCCCCAGCCTTTGACTACCGTATCCGACAACAGTGAATTGTACGTTTACTTCTCTGTAAACGAAAACGACCTGCTCAGCATGGCACGTCAATACGGTTCTTTGGAAGAGGCTGCCAAGAAGATGCCGGCTGTCAAACTGATTTTGAATGACGGCAGCGTATTGCCTGACAGCGGTCGCGTAGAATCTATCAGCGGTGTCATCAATACCAGCACCGGTACGGCACAGGTTCGCGCCGCATTCCCGAACGCATCCAACATGTTGCACAGCGGAGCTAACGGAAACGTAGAAGTTCCGGTTAGTTATGAGAATGTAATCGTCATCCCGCAAGCCGCTACTTTCGAATTGCAAGACAAAGTATTGGTATACAAGGTTGTTGACGGAAAGGCCCAAAGCGCAAACATCGAGGTGGCTCCCAACAACAACGGAACGGAATATATCGTGACAGGCGGTTTGAACGTCGGTGATGTCATCATCGCCGAAGGTGCAGGTCTCGTACGCGAAGGAACCCCTGTAAGCACTGCCGCTCCCGAAGCACAAGCCGGTGCCCAAAAAGAAGAAAAATAAGAGAATAACATTTAAGTAGAAACAATGAAAGGTAATGTATTTATAAAACGCCCGGTGATGGCATTCTCCATCTCCATCCTTATCCTCATCGTAGGATTTATTTCACTGGGCACCCTTCCGGTAGAGCAATACCCTGATATTGCCCCGCCAACCGTACACGTTTCGGCCACATATACCGGTGCAAGCGCCGATGCCGTTATGAAGAGCGTTGTGCAGCCGTTGGAAGAGGCTATCAACGGTGTGGAGAACATGACATATATGGAATCAACGGCCACCAACTCCGGCTCTGCCGACATCTCCATCTATTTCAAACAGGGTACAGACCCCGATATGGCTGCCGTCAACGTGCAGAACCGTGTCAGCCGCGCCCAAGGTTTGTTACCGGCAGAAGTTACACAAATCGGTGTGACAACCCTTAAACGACAGACCAGCTTCCTTCAAATCGGTTCTTTGGTTAGTCCGGACGGACGCTACGACAAGACGTTTATTGCCAACTACCTTGACATCAACGTAGTGCCACGCATCAAGCGTATTGAAGGTGTGGGCGATGTGATGGCCATGGGTGACACCTACAGTTTGCGTATCTGGCTGAAACCCGATGTGATGGCACAATACGGACTGGTTCCGAGCGACATCAGCGGTGTCTTGGCCGAGCAGAACTTGGAATCACCGACCGGTGCATTGGGAGAAAATTCGGAAAACACGTTCCAGTTCACTATGAAGTACAAGGGACGTCTGACGAGTATCGAAGAATTTGAAAATATCGTAGTACGCTCACTGCCTGACGGAAACATTCTGCGTGTAAAAGATGTAGCCCGCGTTGAATTGGGTACGCAGTCTTATGCATTCGACAGTAATGTGGACGGACACCCGAGCTGTACATTCATGGTATTCCAGGTGGCCGGTTCAAACGCTACGGAAGTGAATGCCAAAATCAGCAAGTTGCTGGAAGAAATCAGCGAAGAATTGCCGGAAGGTTTGGAATTCATGACGATGATGAGTTCAAACGACTTCCTTTTTGCATCCATCCATGAGGTTGTGGAAACATTGGTCGTTGCCCTTATCCTCGTTATCCTTGTGGTATATTTCTTCTTGCAAGACTTCAAGAGTACATTGATTCCGTCCATCTCCATCATCGTTTCCCTTGTAGGTACGTTTGCAGCCATGCAGATTGCCGGATTCAGTATCAATATCCTTACACTGTTTGCCTTGGTGCTGGTTATCGGTACGGTGGTGGACGACTCCATTGTGGTCGTGGAAGCCGTGCAGGCCAAATTCGACGTAGGTTATACCTCTCCTTATCTGGCCACCAAAGACGCCTTGTCTGACGTGACCATGGCTGTTATCACCTGTACGCTCGTGTTTATGGCCGTGTTTATCCCCGTGACTTTCATGGGCGGTACATCCGGTATTTTCTATACCCAGTTCGGTGTAACCATGGCCGTAGCCGTAGGTATCTCTTGTTTGAACGCCCTGACACTGTGTCCGGCTCTTTGTGCCATGTGGATGCGTCCGGCCAGCGGAACGAAAGGCAAGAGAAGTATCAACGGTATCGTAAAGGCCGCATACAATGCTTCATACCATGCCATGTTGGAGAAATACAAGAAAGGCGTGATGTTCTTCATCCACCAGCGTTGGCTTTCTTGGGGTTCTCTCGTACTGTCCTGTCTGCTTTTGGTTTATTTCATGAAGACCACCAAGACCGCATTGGTGCCTCAGGAAGACCAAGGTACAATGATGGTGAACGTCAGCATGTCTCCGGGTAGCAGCTTGGCTACCACCGACAAGACGATGGCCAAAATTGAAAACATCATCAAGCAGATACCTGAAGTTGACCACTATTCCAAGATTTCCGGTTACGGTTTCATCGCCGGCCAGGGAACATCTTACGGTTCGTTCATCATCCGTCTGAAAGACTGGAGCGAACGTACAGGAGAAGGCCAGGATGCTACTTCTGTCATGAACAAACTGAACTTCATGCTGCAAAGCGTAAAGGAAGCCCAGTCGTTTACCTTCCAGCCGGGTATGATTCCGGGTTACGGTATGGGTAACAGTGTGGACCTCCAGCTTCAGGACCGTGTAGGTGGTGACCTCAATACTTTCTATCAGAACACCTTGAAACTCATTGCAGCTTTGAACCAGCGTCCGGAAGTGGCTATGGCTTATACCACTTTCAACCCTGCTTTCCCGCAATATGAAGTCAATGTGGATGCTGCAAAATGCAAACGTGCCGGCATTTCACCGGCAGAAGTGCTGAGCACATTGGGAGGTTACTGCGGTGGTATCTACGCTTCTAACTTCAACTTGTTCTCCAAAGTTTACCGTGTAATGATTCAGGCCGATCCGAAATACCGTCTGGACGAAGCCTCTCTCAACAACATCTTCGTGCGCATCAACGGAGAAATGGCTCCTATCAGCCAGTTCTTGAGCGTAAAGAAGACTATGGGACCGCAGGTTACCAACCGTTTCAACCTGTTCGATGCCATTACTTGTAACGTGAACCCTGCACCGGGCTATTCTTCAGGACAGACCATGCAGGCTATCGAAGAAGTGTTCGCACAGGTTATGCCGAGCCGTTATAGTTATGAGTACGGCGGTATCTCACGTGAGGAAAGACAGACTGCCGGTTCAAACGATACCGTATTCATCTATGTGTTCTGTATCGTGCTTATCTTCTTGATTCTGTCATGTCTTTACGAGAGTTTCCTGGTGCCGATGGCCGTTATCCTCTCCGTACCTTGCGGTTTGATGGGTTCATTCCTCTTTGCATGGCTCTTCGGATTGGAAAACAATATCTACCTGCAAACGGGTGTTATCATGTTAATTGGTCTGTTGTCAAAAACAGCCATCCTGATTACGGAATTTGCATCGGAACGCCGTCGCCAAGGCATGGGCATCATTGAAGCTGCTTATGCTGCCGCACAGGAGCGTCTCCGTCCTATCCTGATGACGGTATTGACCATGATCTTCGGTATGTTGCCGTTGATGTTCGCTTCCGGTGCGGGAGCAAACGGAAACAGTTCTTTGGGTACTGGTGTTGTGGGAGGTATGTTGGTCGGAACATTGGCTCTGCTCTTCATCACCCCCGTATTCTTCATCGTGTTCCAATATCTGCAAGAGAAGATACGTCCGCCTATGCACAAAGAAGGCAATATACAAATTCAGGCTGAACGTGAAAGAAGTTTGGAAGAACGTAGTGCATTTAAAAGCGAAAAAGATAAATAATGAAAAAGATAATCATGACTATGACCACAGCTGCTCTGTTGAGCAGTTGCGGTCTGTACAAAAGCTACGAACGCCCGGCCGACATTCAGACTGACGGCTTATACCGTAGCGGCAATATTCAAACAGGAGATTCTTTGGGAATGGCAACATTTGCATGGAGAGAAATCTTCACCGACCCCCAATTGCAAACCTTGATTGAAAGAGGATTGGCACAAAATACGGACTTGCGCAGCGCCCAATTGCAAATCGAACAATCCGAAGCATCTTTAAAAGCAGCCAAATGGGCATATATCCCCAGTCTTGCCTTTGCTCCGCAAGGTTCATTGGCCGGTCTTGAATGGGGAAAAGCCACACAGACTTATACCATTCCGGTATCAGCCTCTTGGCAGATAGACATATTCGGAAGTCTGCACAACGGCAAAAAGCGTGCACAAGCTCAAGTAGCCAACAGCCAGGCCTACAAACAAGCCGTACAGTCACAGTTGATTGCCGCTATTGCCAACTATTACTATTCGTTGGCCATGTTGCAGGACCAGCTGGCTATCAGCCAGACAACGGAACAGTTGTGGAAAGAGAATGTGAAAACGACCCGTGCCCTAATGGATGCAGGACAGAGCAACATGGCTGCCGTTTCACAGACAGAAGCCAACTATTACAGCATCTGCACACAAATCACGGACTTGAAACAGCAAATCAGTGATTTGGAAAATGAGTTCTCTGCCCTGTTGGGTGAAGCTCCGCAAAAGTATGCCATCGGCTCTATGAACAATTGGAAGGTTCCGGCCCGCATGTCGGCCGGTATTCCGGCTGCCGCACTGGCCAACCGTCCGGACGTGAAGCAGGCAGAAACCCAGTTGGCCGTAGCATATTACGCCACCAACGAATCGCGTGCCGCTTTCTACCCGGGCTTGAACTTAAGCGGTGCTATAGGCTGGACGAACGACCTCGGTACCCTACCGGTCAATCCGGGCAAATGGATATGGAATGCCATGGCGTCGCTGACACAACCCATTTTCCAGAACGGAAAGTTGCGTGCACAATATAAAATCTCAAAAGCACAGCAGGAACAGGCCAAGCTTTCATTCCAACAGACTTTATTGGATGCCGGAACGGAAGTCAATGCAGCCTTGACCAAAATACAGGCCACAGGAGAAAAAGACGGTTTGTACACCAAACAGATCGCTTCTTTGGAAACGGCTGTAAAAAGCACGCAAGCATTGATGATGAACTCGTCGACCAACTACCTGCAGGTGTTGACTGCCCAACAGACCTTGCTGACGGCACAGATGTCGCAAATCAGCAATAAATTCAGCCAAATACAGGCTGCCATCGAGCTGTATCAGGCTTTGGGCGGAGGCTACGACGAATAAAGTAACTACCTCTTTTTATAAACCAAGCGAAAACGGCTTCCGGCAAATTGTCCGGAGGCCGTCTTCCTTTCCACATGCATCCCGCCCATCCAAGGCATACGGCAGAAGCCACGGGACGGAGATGTCCGCACAAAGACGCAGGCTTTCATCTTGTCAACAGAATTCCGTATTTTACCATCTTCCTGACAGAAAAAAGCCGGATTCCCCAACCCACACTTTCGCATACGACATCCATTCAGGAAGGATTCAGGGCTATTTTGAATACACTTATTTGCCATTCAGGCGGATGGCTTGAACCAAATTAAGCAAAATTAAGAATCAATCTCAGCCAAACTTTTTTTCATTTGGAGCAAAATAACATTTTTTTCTCCTCTTATTGTTCAGACGACATCCTCAAACGGCCATGAACGGCAACCGAAAACGGGGTAACGATATGCCGCAGACGGCCGTTTTTCTTCTATTCGATGCTTCTCCGCCTTCAAAACCCCGATGTCAAATGGTCTGGCCAACCCATCTTTGTACTTACAACTTCTCCCCCAACGAACGCCGACCGCACTTTCCCGCCCGACATAATGGAAGCCTCGTCCACCCTATCGCTTCCAAATCGTTTTCTTCCCACCGCGTGAGAATCGCATATTTCTGTAAACCGTCGCATCCACGTGCAAATAAACGATTCCGGCAGGACATGGAATGACATTCTGACAATCTGTCCGGCCCTTTTGCAATACCCCACACGGTTCAAGGAAGCACAAAAAAATCCCGATAGCCTCTTGCTATCGGGATTACTGTATACTTGCCACCGTTCCTGTCAGAAAGGCAGGTCGTCTTTAGAATCTCCTGCCGAAAAATCAACAGGCGCTGCATCCGAAACCGGAGGAAAAGGCACCGGTCCTGCGGGAGATTCGGCCGGAGCTGTCGCGCGCTCCACTTTCCAAGCACGAATACTATTGTACCACCGGCCATTATATTCACGCGCATCTATATCGAAAGACACGGTAAGCTGGTCGCCGATCTTAATGGCGAACTGTGCAATCTTATCTGCGCCGAAAACGTCAAAACACATTTTTCTGGGATATTGCTCCTGAGTTTCCAACACATATTCCTGTACTTTCCACTCCGAACCGGTACGCTGAGAAACGCCACCCCGCTCAGGTAACACAGCAATAATTTTTCCTGTAATTTCCATATTTCTACATTAACTGTTTAGTGATGCGAAATTACAACTTATTTTCTACTTTCTCGAATTTTAAATTATTTTTTTTGTTCCGTTCTACTTAAATATGTAAATTTGCTGAATATAATTCTAAAAATACCACATTATGAGATTTATCGTATCAAGCTCTGCACTTTTCAATCGCTTGCAGACGATTGGACGCGTCATAAATTCAAAGAATACGCTCCCTATCTTGGATTGTTTCTTATTTGAAATCCAAGATAATATACTCACCATTACGGCCTCGGACAGCGAAACGACGCTAATCACCAACCTGGAACTTGTGGAAAGCGATGCCAACGCCCGTTTCTGCATCAACGCCAAAACCATCCAGGACTCCATGAAAGAAATTGTGGAACAACCTCTTTCTTTCGATATCAATCCGGACAACATGGAAATCACGGCCAACTACCAGAACGGACGTTTCAACATCGTGGGACAAAGTGCCGACGAATATCCGGAAATGAACCTCCCGCAGGAGGACATGAATGCCCTCATCATACCGGCCGAAACGATGCTCAACGGCATAAACCGTTGCCTGTTCGCCACGGCCGACGACGAATTGCGTCCGGTGATGAACGGAGTATATTTCGATATCCAAGCAGACAACCTGACTTTTGTCTCTACCGACGGGCACAAATTGGTACGCAACAGAAACTACGGTATCAAAGACCATCAGCCCGCAGCCTTTATCCTTCCCAAGAAGCCGGCTACGATTCTGAAAAACCTCTTACCGAAGGAATCGGACGACGTCACGTTGAAGTTCAATGAGCGTAATGCCTACATTACCATGGAATCTTCCCGACTCATCTGCCGGCTTATCGAAGGACGCTATCCTAACTATAACTCTGTCATTCCGCAAAACAACCCCTACCGGGTTACGGTGGACCGCCTTACTTTGCTGAGCGCCCTGAAACGCGTATTGATATTCTCCAACCAAAGCAGCGCTTTGATCAAGTTGCATCTGGAAAGCAATCAGTTGGTAGTCTCCGGACAAGACATAGACTACTCCACCTCGGCCGAGGAACGCGTGCCCTGCGAATACGGAGACTCTCCTATGAATATCGGGTTCAAGGGTACATTCCTCATCGACATACTGAACAATATGGGGGGAGAAAACGTCATCATCGAGCTGGCCGACCCGAGCCGGGCCGGAGTAATCGTCCCGGCAGAGCAGGAAGAGAACGAAGACCTGCTGATGCTGCTGATGCCTATGATGCTGAACGACTAAAAGAATAAAAATGAAATTAAATCTGAACAATCCCGTCGTTTTCTTCGATCTGGAAACCACGGGAATCAATATCACCACCGACCGTATCGTAGAATTATGCTACATCAAAGTGTACCCTAACGGCAATGAAGAGTCCAAAAGCATGCGAATCAATCCGGAGATGCACATTCCGGAAAGTTCTTCGGCCATTCACGGTATCTATGATGAAGACGTGGCAGACTGCCCTACGTTCAAGCAAGTAGCCCGGGAACTGGCCAATACCATCAAGGGTTGCGACTTCGCCGGATTCAATTCCAACCGTTTCGACGTACCGATGCTGGTCGAAGAATTCCTGCGGGCGGGCATAGACATCGACATCCGCAAGCGTAAGTTCATCGACGTACAAAACATTTACCATAAGCTCGAACGCCGGACGTTGAGTGCCGCATACAAATTCTATTGCGGAAAGGATTTGGAAAACGCCCACTCTGCTTTGGCCGACACACGGGCTACATACGAAGTCCTGATGGCACAACTGGACCACTATCCTGAAGACTTGAAAAACGACGTGGCATTCCTGTCCGATTTTTCCCGGATGACGGATAACGTGGATTTTGCCGGACGCATGGTTTATGATGAAAATCGTGATGTCGTGTTCAACTTCGGCAAATACAAAGGAAAAAAAGTCACCGACGTGTTACGTACGGATCCCGGATATTACAGTTGGATTCTGCAAGGTGACTTCGCACGCAACACCAAGCAGATTTTAACCCAGATACGTTTGGATATGAACAAGGCATAAACCGACATGGAAACATTAAGAGGTAAGAAAATCGTATTGGGAATCACGGGAAGCATCGCGGCTTACAAAGCCTGCTATCTCATCCGGGGATTGATTAAAAGGGGAGCTGAAGTGCAAGTGGTCATCACTCCGGCGGGCAAAGAATTTATCACGCCCGTCACCCTCTCCGCACTAACCAGCAAACCAGTGGTCAGCGAATTCTTTTCCGGACGCGACGGGAGTTGGCACAGCCATGTCGCACTCGGGCTTTGGGCCGATGCCATGGTGATTGCACCGGCTACGGCCTCGTCTATCGGCAAGATGGCCCACGGCATAGCCGACAACATGCTCATCACGACCTACCTGTCCATGAAAGCTCCCGTTTTCGTAGCTCCGGCAATGGATTTGGACATGTTCGCCCATCCCTCCACACAGCAAAACCTCGAACGCCTCCGCAGCTATGGCAACCACATCATTGAGCCTGCCAGCGGGGAATTGGCCAGTCATTTGGAGGGCAAAGGACGCATGGAGGAACCTGAAAATATTATCAAGGTTCTGGAAGACTACTTTTCCGGCAGACAAGACTTGCAGGGGAAACGAATCCTGATTACAGCAGGCCCCACGTATGAAAAGATAGACCCCGTAAGGTTTATCGGTAACTATTCATCGGGCAAAATGGGAATCGCCTTAGCCGAGGCTTGTGCCCAACGCGGCGCGGAAGTCATGTTGGTTTGCGGTCCAACGTCTCTCGGCACCACGCAGGCAGGCATCCGGCGAATCGACGTGGAATCGGCCGAAGACATGTTCCGCGAGGCCACGGCACATTTCCCGGAATCGGATGCGGCCATCTTATGTGCGGCCGTGGCCGACTTCACGCCTGCGCAAGCTTCCGACCGCAAAATCAAACGTGAAGCCGATGACCTTGTCCTACGTCTGAAACCGACACGCGACATAGCCCAAACGCTCGGCCAGATGAAACGTGAGGGACAGAAACTCATAGGCTTTGCCCTCGAAACCCATGACGAGACGGCGCATGCGCACGAAAAACTGGAACGGAAGAATTTCGACTTCATCGTGCTCAATTCGCTGAACGACCCAGGGGCGGGCTTCCGTCATGACACGAATAAAATAACCATTATCAGCCGGACCGATTCCGTGGTCTATCCGCTGAAAAGCAAAAAAGAAGTGGCGGCCGACATTGTCGACCGGCTCGTGTCTTCTTTCTAACGCCGGATGAATATGCATGACGTACGCAGACATATAGCCTCCTGTCTTAAATTCATGGCCCTGACGGCATGTTTTCACATTGCAGCTCCGGCTGTGGCACAGGAACTCAACGCCAAAGTGACCATCAACCGTTCCCAAATCTCCAACACGACGGACGCCGTCTTCGAGGCGTTGCAGAACTCCCTGACGGCTTTCATCAACGAGAGGCAATGGACCGGGATGACATACGAAGAAGAAGAACGCATCAACTGTACTTTCAGTATCACGCTGAAAACTTACAGCGAAACGGACAATTCATTTACTGGGTCGATACAGGTGCAGAGTACTCGTCCGGTGTATGACTCCAACTATTCAACGACGGTGTTTAATTTTCAGGATGAGAATTTCAACTTTACTTTCCAGCAATTCGACCAACTGGAATTCCGCCCGGAACAAGTGGACAACAACCTTACGGCTGTCATTGCCTACTATGCCTACCTCATCATCGGCATGGACATGGATACGATGGCACCGCTCGGCGGTTCCGACATCCTGCAAATGGCCATGGACGTAGCCAACAATTCGCAAAACCTGGGCTATGCCGGATGGAAAGCTTTTGAAAACGACCGCAACCGCTTTGCCATTATCAATGACTATCTGGACGGGGCCATGGAACCGCTCCGGCAACTGGAATACAAATACCACCGTCTGGGACTGGACCGCATGACGGAAAATACCGATACGGCACGCATGGCCATCACGGAATCCATAGAAATGCTCAAACAAGCCCGCGACCAAAAAAGCATGAGTGCGCTCCCCGTCATATTCACCGACATCAAACGAGATGAGTTAGTCAGCATTTACAGCGGAAAGGGCACGGCGGAAGAACGTGAGAAAGTATATAATATCGTGTTCGCCATCAACGCTTCACAAAGCAATTATTGGGAAAAACTCAGAAAATAAAGGATATGCTGAAATCTTTATTCATTCAGAATTACGCATTAATAAACACGTTGGACATCAGGTTCGAGCCGGGATTTTCCGTCATTACCGGAGAAACCGGTGCCGGAAAGTCCATTATCCTCGGTGCAATCGGCCTGTTGCTCGGTCAGCGCGCAGACAGTAAATCCATAAAAAACGGCATGTCGAAATGTATCATCGAAGCCGTTTTCGACCTGAGTGCCTACGGCATGCAGGAGTTCTTCGAACGCAACGATTTGGAGTTCGACGGGAAAGAATGTATCGTCCGCCGTGAAATCACGGCATCCGGCAAGAGCCGGGCGTTCATCAACGATACGCCCGCTCCCGTGAGCCAACTCAAGGAATTGGGGGAAATGCTCATCGACGTGCATTCCCAACACCAAAACTTGTTGCTGAACAAAGAGAACTTCCAACTGAACGTCATCGACATCCTGGCCGGAGACAAGGATGAACTGCAACAGTATAAAAGACTGTACACAGCTTACAGGCAAGCGGAAAAGGAGTTGCAGCAGGCGCGGCAAGCCGCAGAACAAGCCCGTACGGAAGAAGACTATATCACATTCCAACTGGAGCAATTAGAGAATGCCGCATTGAAAACCGGAGAGCAGGAAGAACTGGAACAAGAGGCCGAAACACTGACACATGCCGAAGAAATCAAACAGGCTTTGTATCAAGCGGAAAACCTTTTGGACAATGAACAAAACGGTATCGTCAACGTCTTGAAAGAAACAACCCATCTCTTGGACAATATAGGAAAAGTTTATCCCGACGGCAATGAACTGGCGTCACGTATGGAGTCATGTTACATCGAGTTGAAAGACCTTGCCGGCGAGATTGCCGGACGCACGGAACAGGTCGAGTTCAATCCGGAACGTCTGGAATACGTCAACGAACGGCTCAACACCATCTATGACTTGCAACAGAAACACCGTGTGGACACGTTGGAAGACCTTCTGCGAATAGAGGAGGAATACCGCGAAAAACTCAACGCCATCACACACAGCGACGAACATATACATGCCTTGCAACAGCAATGCGACCAAGCCCTTGAGTCTATGAAGAAACAAGCCGGAAGGCTGACCTCGCTACGGCAAAAGGCGGCCTCGGTCGTGGAAAGGCAGATGAAAGAAAAGCTCATCCCGTTGGGCATCCCGAATGTCCAATTCAAAGTGGAACTCACTCCCAAAGAAGTACCGGACGAGACGGGAACCGACAAAATCAACTTCCTTTTCAGTGCCAACAAAAACGGCCAGTTGCAACCTATCTCCCAAGTGGCATCGGGGGGTGAAATCGCACGCGTCATGCTCTCGCTGAAAGCCATGATTTCCGGGGCGGTCAAACTACCTACCATCATTTTCGACGAAATAGATACCGGCGTCTCCGGCAGCATCGCCGAGAAGATGGCGCATATCATGCAGGAAATGGGGGCACTCAACCGACAAGTCATCAGCATCACCCATCTGCCCCAAATCGCGGCTCTCGGCAGCACGCACTACAAAGTGTACAAGGAAGACCACGCGGAGGGTACCAGCAGCCATATCATCCAACTGGACGAAAAAGGACGCGTGGAGGAAATCGCCCATATGTTGAGCGGCACCACACTGACCGATGCGGCCATCAATAACGCTAAAGAATTGCTTAACCAATCCTATAGAAAATGAAAAAGATCATATTTATATTGACTTGCCTGTCTACCTTGGGCGGCCATTTGGTTGCCCAAAATCCCAAATGGTTCAAAAAGGCGGCAAAAGCACAAATCAGCATTGTGACCATGAATGAAAAAGGAGACATGCTGCAATCCGGCAGCGGCTTTTTCATCGACAAGAACGGAACTGCCTTAGCCGATTACCAACTGTTCAAACAAGCCAGCAAAGCCAAAGTCGTCAGCGGAGAAGGAAAGGAATACGAAGTGGAAGCCATCGTGGGAGTCAGCTCATTATACGATTTGGTGAAGTTCCGGGTAAAAACCGACAAGGATACCCCGGCACTGACCATTTCAGACCGTATGGGCGTGAAACATGAACACGTCTACGTCCTCCCCTACCCGACAAAAGAAAACAAAATGTGTGTAAACGACACGTTGCACGACATTCAGAAATTCAACGAGAAATACGGTTATTACACCTTAGGTCGGCCATTGGACGAAAAGTACTTGAACAGTCCGGTCATGGATGAAGAAGGCGAAGTATTGGGAATGATACAACGGAAAGCCAACGCCTCCGCCACAACGTCCTACGCCGTCAGTGTCGCATACGGCAACACACTTTGCACCAACGGCATGTCTTCGGCCGACAACGACTTAAATGCTATCCACATCCGTAAGGCACTGCCGGCCGATGAAGCGGATATACGCACGTTCCTGTTCATGACGGCCGCCTGTTCGGACTCCGCCACCTATAACCAGTACCTGAACGACTATGCGGAACAATTTCCCAAAAGCAGCGAACCCTACACCCAACGGGCTGATTTCTACATGGCACACGGCAACTTTGCAGCCGCAGAAGAAGATATGAATGCAGCCATGGACGTGGCCGAGAAAAAAGACGAAGTGTACTATGCATTCAGCAAACTGCTATACGAATTGAACTTGAAACCCGGTTACACGGTGTATAAAGACTGGGACATGAACAAATCACTCTCACTCGCTGGAGAAGCCTACAAGCAAAATCCTCTCCCCCTCTATACACTTCAGGAGGGCAATACGCTCTATGCACTCAAAGACTACGAAAAGGCCTGCGAAAAATACTTGTCCTTGACGGGAACCAACATGCGTTCGGCCAACCTGTTCCTCTACGCCGCCCAATGCAAACGGATGGCAGGATCCGATACGTTACAAATATTGGCCTTGCAAGACAGTGCTGTGGCCTGCTTCAACAAACCTTATTTAAAAGATGCGGCACCGGCATTGTTGGAGCGCTCCAACACTTTGCTCGCCTTGGGCCGCTACCGGGATGCTATTTTGGATCTGAATGAATATGAGCATTTAATGGGCGATGAACTCACAGCCTACTTCTACTACCGTCGCGAACAGGCAGAAATGCAATGCCGCATGTTCCAACAGGCCGTCGACGACATCGACCGGGCCATACGCATGGAACCCAAAGAACCGTTATATCATGCCGAACGGGCCGTGGTTTATTACCGTATCGGGGAATTTGCGGAGGCACTCTCTTCCGCAAAAAAGAGCGCGGAACTGAATCCCGAGTTCGGAGATGCCTACCGCCTGATGGGCATTTGCCAACTCAAATTGAACCAACGTGAAGAAGGTCTGGCCCATCTGAAGAAAGCGGCCGAATTGGGAGACGAATCTGCACAAGCCATCCTGATGGAAGAGGCAAAGCCACAATAGGTCGGTTCACGATGTCATACCCATATAAAATAAGGCCACGTTTTTGTCGGAAGCGTGGCCTTATTTTTATAACCCTGAATCTATCCCATCAAAAATATACATTCAACATAAGATAACGTGAGTTCGATAAAAGGAAAAAACTCTTATCGACGTATTTATCCGGACGGGACGCAGTGGTTCAATCGTCCTTCTTTACTCCCAAAAGGCGGCTTACTTCTTATCCGTTCCTATCCAAGTCCATTTATGCCAGATACGCTCCAAAGGCCCTTGTTTATACTTGGACAGCCACCATTTGCAAAACCATACTTGCAGCAGGAACGTGAAAGCTCCAATCAACAAGCTCACCGCATATCCGCAATAAGGAGCGAGATAAAGACCGAACGGGAAATAAATGACCGCCCCAATTATGGACTGGCTTATATAATTGGTAAGACTCATCTTTCCGTAAAAGCGCAGGTTGCCGACCGCGTCGCTGAACCTCCTGTTTTGGTAAAGGAGCACGAAAGATGCTATCAGTACCAACGTGAAAGCCAATTTCTGCCACATGTCAAATGCAGTACCCACGGTTTGCTGTACGATGGCATCCTGTCCCATAACCAGTTCCTTCAACGTATATAAAGGTGCAAAGGAAAGAGCGGAAACAATCAATATCTTTACCCACAGATGAAGGTTCTTTTCGGATGACACAAAAAGCCGTTTTCTTCCGATGTAAAAGCCTAACAGGAACAGCCCTGCCGTCTGGAAAAAACGCCCGGCATTCACGGCCCACAACAAACTGGCCTTTTGCCCCAACGTAATGTTGCACCCAATGAAATCCCAAAAGTCCCCGGATTTCGTGTATTCCGCCACTTCCGCATACATTTCGCCCACCTTGAGATCAGGCAAGCGGTGAGCCGGGTCGGCCAAAGCGGCCAGATAGTGGTACCATTCAACCGGCTGCAACAAAAATATGATGGCGGTAATCAAAATAGCCTTGTCACGCCAGTTACGCGTAAAGAACAAGACCAGACTCACCACAACGAACAGCAACAAGACATCCCCGGCCGGAAAGAATGCGGCATTCAACGTGGCAAAACCTACCAACAGCACCATGCGCCACAGGAAACGGTAACCGAAGTCTTTCCCCTGCCGCTTTTGATTCTGCGTTTGAATATAAAAAGTAAAACCAAACAAAAGGGCAAAGATGGCGTATGCCTTACCTGCAAAAAGGCTAAACACCACATTCAAGACTCCTTGATCCAGAACCTCCAACCACTCCGGTGAATCTGCCGGATAAACAGGAAAAATAAAATGTTCCAAGTTATGGACCAGAATAATAGCCATTACGGCAAAACCACGTAGGGCGTCCACGACCTCTATACGCGTTTTTTGAAGAGGATTTTGTTCCATATATTATTTATTGACGTCACAAATATAAGGAAAAAACACTCTTCCACCTCATGGAAGTTATCAAATCCGCCTTTTTATTCGATTATTCCAGCGATATTCCGTAACTTTGCAGCGTTTTTCACAAACACCCCCAAACAGGATGAAAATCAGAACCATTATTTGTTTTATCTTTTCCATTTTAGGATTGTTGGCACTTGTCGCATACTTTTTTCCGGAAGACGGTATCGCCGTAGGCAGTATGCGGATGAAGTTTCCCTCTCTGACAGAAGTCCTTCAAACGGAAGAAGAAAAAGAAACGCTCCCGACCGACACCGTATCAACTGACACCCTCAGCACGGAAGAACTGCTGCAAATACGCATGGACGCACTCAAAGCGGAAAAAGAAAGCGAGTTCATGACCTATTGCGAGACGAACACCGCACGCATTTATATGCCGGGAGACAACATAGATTATTTGGACCCGTTTTTCGATGCGCTCGAAGCTGCACGCGAACGCCCCGTCCGCATCATGCACTACGGCGATTCGCAGTTGGAAGGCGACCGCATCTCGTCCGTCTTGCGCGAAGCGTTCCAGGAACGGTTCGGCGGAAGCGGCGTAGGACTGGCACCGGCCGTACAAACCGTCCCGACCTACACGTTGTCACAATCCGTATCGCCGGAAGAGCTATCACGGCATATCGTCTACGGTCCCAAGGACATGCGGCTCGACAGCAAGGCATACGGCATCATGGGACAAACGGCCACACTCGACGGACCGGCCACATTCCGGTTTTCCACGCGCGACCGCCAGCACTTTCCGCACGCTTCCCGCTTCGGTCAAATCACACTCCTGACCTGTGCCCCGGTAAAAGCGGCAGCGGTGGCCGGAACCGACACCCTCATCCTGAACGAAACGCAACTCAACGACCGGTTTTACTGCTATTCCCGTAATTTCAGCAGTCCCCGCACTACGGTCAGCCTTACGGTCGACGGACAAGCCGATGTGTACGGAGTGATGCTCGACGGACAAACGGGCGTTTCGCTCGACAACATCCCCATGCGCGGCTGCTCCGGCACGATATTCACCGGTATTCATTCATCCACGCTGTCCCCGTTCTTCGGACGCGAAAACGTCCGGCTTATCATCCTGCAATATGGCGGAAATTCCGTTCCTTACCTGAAGGGAAAAGAAGGTATCGACAATTACATGTCCGGCCTGAAACGACAGATTGAATATCTCCGGAAACTGTCCCCCGACGCTTGTTTCCTCTTCATCGGCCCGTCAGACATGTCCACTTCCATAGACGGCGAAATGCAGACTTACCCCATCCTGCCCCGTCTGGTAGAAGCCATGAAAGCCATGGCGGAAGAATGCGGCATAGCCTATTGGGACCTTTATGCCGCCATGGGCGGACGCGGCTCCATGATGAAGTGGGTGGACGCTTATCTGGCCGGACCGGACTACGTGCATTTCACTCCCAAAGGTGCCCGCCACGTAGGCAACATCCTCTATGAAACGCTTGAATTTTACCATAAATTCTATCGTTTCCGTACAGGAAAAGACAAACTGAAACTCAGTGCAGACAGTATGGAACTGGTGGTAGATACCACACAGGTCCCGTCCGTCCAGGCTACGCATACCGACACGGTGTCCCATGATTCACTGAACCCCTAATTTTATCTTCAATATCCCTCCGAAAGACATGAAGAAATACAGGATATTATCCGGGCTTTTAGCGGCCTTTGCCCTACTGGTTGGCTGCCACGCCCATGAGAAGAATGATTCCGTACGCCGCGAAGCTGCATTACGCCCTCTCCCCGATTACCCGTTCATCCGATACGGAGACAACACGTTGCAATTCCCATCCGGACGAGCCGACTTCGACACACTCTATCACAAAATGGATAGCTTGCTGTCCACCGGCAATGGCAAAATAAACATCCTCCACATCGGGGGCAGCCATGTACAGGCCGGATACCTGAGCCACCGGTTGCGGATGAACTTTTCCACCTTGGGTGATTCGGTAATGACCGCCCGGGGCGTGGTATTCCCTTTCCGCATCCTGCGGACGAACGCTCCCCAAAACTACCGTATCGGTTTTACCGGAACATGGGAAAGTTGCCGGTGCATCAAGCCCAACGGCACTGATACCCTCGGACTGACCGGAGCCGCAGTCAGCACCGGCGACCCTTCCGCCAGCCTGACGCTCCGGCTCAATCCGAGCGATACGTCCGCCTGGTATTTCACACGACTGCGCATACTGGGCTATGCCAACGACACCACGGCATATCCCTACGCCATACATCGCGGAGACACCCTCCTCCCGCAACATGACACTGCCACGCACAGTTTCCTGATACACTACCCCGAAGCCTGCGACACGGCGGACATACGCATCCACACCGGAGAGGGCGGACGTTTCACGCTGACAGGCATCTTGCCGGAAAACGACCGGGACGGACTGGTCTATCATGCCGTAGGGATCAACGGGGCCGACGTACCGGCCTGGCTGCGTTGCCGCCACCTGCCCGAAGACCTGAAACTTATCCGGCCGGATCTTGCCATTTTCGGCATCGGCATCAACGACGCCAACGTACCACCGCAGAAATTCGACCCGAAGCAGTTCAAAGCGCATTACCGCGAACTTATCGCCCTGTTCAAATCCGCGAATCCGCATTGCGCTTTGCTTTTCGTGACCAACAACGACTGCCTGCTCAACCTTGGGAGAAGGCACGGCAAGCGTACCAATCCCAACACGGCGCGCGTGGCCAAGGCATTCAAAGAGCTGGCCGCCGAGACCGGCGGCGCCGTATGGGACCAATATCATATCATGGGCGGTTCGCGCTCTTCCGCCTTGTGGCGCGGCAAGCGGTTGATGCGCCCCGACCGTATCCACTTCACCGCCGAGGGATACCACCTCATAGGCGACATGCTCTACAATGCAATCATAACCGACTATTTACAAGCTGATGGAAATTAAAGAAAACCTGCTCGTGCTGTGGCATTATATAGAAAGTGTATTCTCGTTCGACCCGAACAGTCCGCTGTTGTTCACGCAATTCCAGTTTTGGGCCTTTTTTGCCATTGTCTTCGCCGTTTTCGCGCTTTTCCGCAACAAACGGCTGCTTCGTAACACTTACCTGTTTTTCGTCAGCGTTTTGTTCTACTACAAAACGAGCGGACTGTTTTTCGGCCTGCTCCTGTTCGTGACATGTAGCGACTTTCTTATCGCCCAACTTATCTACCGCGTGCAGGCGCGTTGGCAAAAGCGGGCTTTCCTCATCCTGAGTGTCGCCATCGACCTGTCCATCTTGTGCTACTTCAAGTATGCCTACTTCTTCGCGGACTTGGTGAATACCGTATGCGGCACCTCCTTCCAAGTGACCAACCTGCTGGCTGCCGAGGGCAACCGGTTGCTCGGCCAACCGTTCTTCAGCGTAGACCGCATCATCCTGCCCGTGGGAATCTCCTTCTACACGTTCCAAATCATCAGCTATACGGCCGACGTGTATCGCGGGTTGGTGAAACCGGTGCGCAACTTGTTCGATTTCGGTTTCTACGTCACGTTCTTCCCCCAACTGGTGGCCGGACCTATCGTAAAAGCCAGCGACTTCATCCCGCAACTCTACCGCAAGTACTGCCTGAGCCGCCTGCAATTCGGCATGGCCGTGTTCTGGATACTCAACGGCCTGCTCAAGAAAATCATCCTGAGCGACTACCTCGCGGTGAACTTCATCGACCGTGTGTTCGACAACCCCATGCTTTTCTCCGGTTTTGAGAACCTCATGGCCCTCTTTGCCTACAGCCTGCAAGTATATGCCGATTTTTCGGGCTATACGGACATTGCCATCGGTCTCTCGCTGCTCATGGGATTCTATCTGCCGCGTAATTTCAACTCACCGTACAAAGCCCCGAATTGCAGCAACTTCTGGAAACGCTGGCACATCTCGTTGTCGCGCTGGTTGCAGAATTACCTGTACATCCCCTTGGGCGGAAACCGCAACGCCACCTTCGGCACGTATTTCTGGATACTGACCATTACGTTCGTGGCCCTTATCCTCTCGGGCAACCTTTACGTGGCCGGAGGCGTACTGGTGCTCGGTGCCGTTGTCGTCACGGTGGGACTGCGCTGTCCGGACCGCCGCAAAAAGATATGGGCCAACCTGAACTCGATGATTACCATGCTGCTCGGCGGCCTGTGGCACGGGGCAAGCTGTAATTTCATGATATGGGGCGGACTGAACGGCGTGGGCATGATTGTCTACAAGTTCTGGAGAGACTTCCGGCCAGTGGTCCGCACGCTCTGGTCGTTGCTCATCTTGTCCGTAACGGGAGCGTTATATGTATTTGCCCCCGCGCCTATATGGAACCTGCTGCTCGTCTTCATGCTGTTCATCACGGCTAGTGCGATTATCAAATGGCTGTATGCGCTGAGCGGCTTGCGTTGGCGTTTTTCAGGGTTGGGGCACGCATGGGCCGTGGGTGTCACTTTCGTATTCATCACCTTCACGCGCCTGTTCTTCCGCTCGGGTTCCAATCTCGACCCGGCCATTGCCAACGAAACGGCATGGCGCATCGCCACGGAAATGGTGAACCAAATGGGGACGGCATGGAACGCCAACGTGGGTGACATCATTCTGGCCTACGACAAGGTGTTTGCCCTCTTCGCCTTAGGCATGGTCATACATTGGTTGCCGGACAACTGGAAACGCCGTTATCGCATTTGGTTTGCACGCATGCCGTTGCCGTTGATGGCCGCAGTTGTCGTACTGACCGTTTTCATCGCTTACCAGTTCGTCACGGCGGAAATGCAACCGTTCATCTATTTCCAATTCTAAGAAAGAGGGTATTCTTTTAGCCACTCAACGTAAGAAGTTTAAAAACAAGTTTTGCGGCACATACGTTTGCCACACGAAATTATTTAGCATTGCTTACGGAAAGAACACTAAATGCCACGACAAAACAAAATCTAAAATAATGCAAACAAAATATAAAACAAACATCATATTCTTGGAAAATCCTATGACTATCTGTATATCTGGAAAAAATTAAATTATAAACATATTAAACTAATACAATTATGAATAGGAAGAAAGTCATCCCCATTCTAATCGGTGGATTTATTTTAGCATCTAGCGCATACATTGGAGTCAGAACTTACAATGAATCACAGCCCCTAAACGAAAGCGACTTATTACTTGAAAACATCGAAGCATTGGCTACGACAGAAAATCAACCTGATGGATATATCGTACACCATACTGGATGCGTAGACAAAAACAAAGTCCCAACAGGTAAACATCTTGCATATTGCTATACAGGTGGAACACAGCCAAAGCATGAACACAGTTGTACTAATTGCTCTAGCATATAGTTATGTGTAAACATTGGGGTGCTTTATGGTATTTTGGGGGACTACTCATCGCTTGTATGAGTTGTAAAAACCAAGCCCCAAAAGTAGCAAGTAAAGACTTGCAGGTGGTGTCTATTAGGGATTATGAAAAGAACATTATACGCTATGCGGATTTCATGACCCAAATTGACACCATTCCATTATATACAAAAGGATACTTCATGGGAAGCGTAAAAGACTTATGCCTTAATGACACAATCATGTATGTATTGGACAAATCGAATGCAATTTGGAGTTTCAAATACCCGTCTGGCGATTTTGTAAAACGAATACAAAAAATCGGCCACGGGAACGGTGAATACATGGCCTTGTCGGCTATTACATTGAAAGACACCCTCTTATACCTTTTGGATACTGAAACAAGGAGTGTCCTAACTTTAGATTTATGCCTTAATTACAAAGAGAGGTTTAATATTAGTTTCATAGCGGAAGATTTTGCAAAAACCAAAGATGGTTTCCTCTTTTTTAATTCTGTAAAAACAAAAGATTTAAATAGTTTGGTTCATACAGATGAAGTAGGACGTATTAAAGATAGTTATATACCCACGAAAGTAGATATAGATATGTGGTTTGAAGACAGAGTCTTTGTTGAAGATGAAAACGGAAACATTTACATATCCACTCCATTTTCAAATGAAGTCTACAAATGGACAGCAAATGGGCCTGAGTGGATATTACAGACAGACTTTGGAAACAACACATATACAGAATCACTAACCACAGGTTCTGAAATTTTCCAATCAAACTATGCTTTCAACACTACATTCTTTGTCACCAATGATTATTTCATAAATAGTTTCCTGCAAAGAAATGATACACGTGAAGAGCCTTGGAAAAGGTATTATTCTTTCTATGACAGGAAAAGAAGGAAACACCTATTTGGCCAAATTGATTTAACGGAAATTATTCCTTTCAGCCCTAGTTGGCAATATAAAGGAAACTTAATTGGTGTATGCAATACAAGCGAGCTAATGCCTACTTGGATTCAAGAGGATTCATTATGTGAAGCTTTCGTTTTTGTCTATCACCTAAAAAACAAGTAGAGGGTGGAGGAAAGGTCAATTTTAACCAAAGATGATCTTTGGACTTGAAACTTATACTTAAAGGTAAAAAAAGAGAGTCGTATCATTACTCAAAACAGAGTTTGATACGACTCTTTCAGGTCTTATAGCCACAATCATCTTCAACTTTTTTTGGACAGTAGAAATCTAGCGGGAATTTCTTGGAGGCTGTGGAAAAACAAACAGGCAGCCGGATATCCTTTCCAGAATCCCCGGTACCCCGCATGTTTCTCCTCTCCCAAGGTTTTCCAGAAAATATCCTTCATCTTTCAGCCTAGGCCGTAGCAGATTGATATATAACACATTATGGACTGAAAGAAAGGAATGCCACCTTTCAGTTTCCTTTCATGAGGGGGACGGCAAAACGCCCTCCACAGGACAGCATTTCAATCTAAGCCGAATGATTTTCTGTTCGCAGCCGAACGATTTTCTGTTCGCAGCCAAACGAAATGAAGCTTGGCTGAAGGATGCCTGAAACATCTTTCAGCCTGTAATATCAATATTATGAATGAGGTAACGTAGAAACTGAAAGATGAAGGATATTTTCTGGAAAACCTTGGAAGGGAAAGCCTGCATAGGCACGTCCCCCTTACAAGAATGGACTATTATCCCACAGGTTGCCTGCTGTCTCCTAATCCCCACTGGATTTCTACTGCTCCGAAAAATCGTTCGGCTTAGATTGATTTTTTGATTGGCGCAAATTGAAAAAACAGTTTATGCAAGAAAAATTTGCGGCAAATCCATTGTATACCAATGAAACTTGCCGCAAATTACTATGAAAAAGAATGTATTCTTTACTCTACTATCCGCCGAAGTTATCGTACATGATAGATTCAGGATCTACACCGAGACCGTCGAGCATACCGACCACAGCCTTCGACATCGGGCCGGGACCGCACATGTAATATTCGATGTCCTCGGGCGCATCGTGATTCTTCAGGTAGGTCTCATACATCACGTTATGCACAAAACCCGGAGTGTACTTCACGCCTGCTGCGTCTGCGGCAGGATCCGGACGGTCCAAAGCCAAATGGAAATGGAAATTCGGGAAATCTTTTTCCAAGCCTAAGAAATCCTCCAGATAGAACACTTCGTTCAATGCACGCGCACCATAGAAATAGTGCATCTCGCGATCCGTCGTATGCAACGTCTTCGTCATGTGCATGATTTGCGCACGCAACGGAGCCATACCGGCACCACCACCGACCCAAATCATTTCTTTCTTGCTGTCGAAGTGCGGATGGAAGTCGCCGTAAGGGCCGCTCATCGTCACCTTGTCACCCGGTTTCAGCGTGAAGATGTAAGAAGAAGCAATACCCGGGTTCACATCCATGAAACCGCTACGGTCGGCCTTGAAAGGAGGCGTGGCGATACGCACGGTCAGCATGAACACGTCGCCTTCGGCCGGATAGTTGGCCATGGAGTAGGCACGTACGGTCGGTTCCGGATTGACGCACTTCAACGGGAAGAGACCGAACTTCTGCCATGCCGGCAAGTATTCGTCGCCGATAAGGCTCTTGTCGATATCCTTGTCGTAATCCATCGTAAATGCAGGTATCTTGATCTGAGCGTATGAACCGGGAATAAAGTCCATGTGTGCCCCAGCCGGAAGCTGCACCTTGAACTCCTTGATGAACGTAGCCACATTCTTGTTGCTGATCACCGTACATTCGTACTCCTTCACACCCATGACAGACTCGGGCACCTTAATCTTCAAATCACCTTTCACCTTGCACTGGCAACCCAAACGCCAATGGTCTTTGATTTGCTTGCGGGTAAACTGTCCCTTTTCTGAGTCCAGAATCTCACCGCCTCCTTCTACCACCTGACATTTGCACTGTCCGCAAGAACCTTTACCACCGCAGGCAGAAGACAGGTAAATCCCTTCGGAAGCCAAAGTGGAAAGCACGCTTCCGCCTTGCGCCACGGAAATCGTCTTATCCCCGTTGATGGTAATATTCACGTTTCCGCTCGGGGACAAATACTTCTTGGCTACCAACAAAATAACCACCAAGAGGAGAATTGTGACGAGGAATACGCCAATGCTCGCTAAAATAAAATTCATATCCATTGTTCTATTCCTTTCCTTTTAAATACTTAAACCTGAGAAACACATAAAGGCCATGGCCATCAGACCCACCGTGATGAAGGTGATACCCAATCCCTGCAAGGGTTTGGGCACGTCGGTATAAGCCATCTTCTCACGGATGGCAGCCAAAGACACAATGGCCAACAGCCAACCGATACCGGAACCCAAAGCGTATGCCAAGGAATCCCATACGCTGGAGATAGCCTGCGTGCTGGTGGCCGGATCCATGGAAATTCTCTGCTGCATGAACAGTGAGGCACCCATGATGGCGCAGTTCACGGCAATCAAAGGGAGGAATATTCCCAACGCGGCATAAAGCGAAGGAGTAAAACGTTCCACCACCATTTCGACTAATTGGGTAATACCGGCAATCACCGCGATGAAAAGGATAAAAGACAGATAAGACAAATCCATGCCGAGGATACCGTCTTCAGCCAATACTTTGGTCTGCAACAGATAGTCCACCGGCACCGTCACGCAAAGCACGAAGGTTACGGCAACACCCAACCCCAATGCTGTCTTTACATTCTTAGATACGGCCAAGTAAGAACACATACCCAAGAAGAAAGCGAAAATCATGTTGTCCACAAAAATAGAACGGACAAACAAACTTAACATATGTTCCATATTCTTTTTTCTTTCTATTTATGGTTATGATTCTATTACTTTTTCTCTTTCCTTTCATTGTAAGCCCGGTGAACCCAAATGAAACATCCCAAAAGAATCAACGCCATGGCCGGCATGGTCATCATGCCATTGTTCATATAGCCCATGTCGTAGAAGCTCTGCGGGATTATCTGGAAGCCCATCAGGGAACCGTTTCCGAAGAATTCGCGTACCGTGCCCACCAGCACCAACACATAAGCATAGCCCAAACCGTTACCGATACCGTCGAGGAAACTTTCCCACGGGCCGTTCATCATAGCAAAAGCCTCCAAACGTCCCATCAGAATACAGTTGGTGATAATCAGACCGACATACACGGACAACTGTACGCTCACATCGTAAGCAAAAGCCTTCAGCACCATACTTACAATGGTTACCAAAGCAGCCACGACGACCAACTGGACGATGATACGGATACGGTTGGGAATCGTCTTACGTATCAAAGATATAATCAGATTGGAAAAAGCCGTAATCACTGTTACCGAAAGCCCCATGACAATGGCCGGCTCCATTTGTGAAGTGACAGCCAAGGCGGAACAGATACCGAGCACCTGAACCGCAATCGGGTTGTTGAGGTTAAGGGGAGACGAGAATACTTCTCCATTCTCTTTAGAAAATAACTTACTCATATCTTACCTCCTTTATTCATTAGTATTTAAAAAAGTCATATAACGTGAAATACAGTCATGAAGCATGTTGTTCACACCGTCCGAAGTCAAGGTGGCGCCGGTGATGGCATCGCAACGGCTGTCATCAGAAAGTCCGTTCACGACTTTACCTTTCTTCACCACGCTGATGGCTACGGCAGACTTGTCGTCATTCATCAGCTTCTTGCCCTCGAACTGCTTCTGGAACTTATCGTATTCCGTAATGATGGCCCCCAAACCGGCCGTCTCGCCCTTATGGGTAAAATATACTCCATAAATGGTGTTCTTGTCGGCATTTAAGGCCACATATCCCCAAATCGCATCCCACAAACCCTTACCTGTCACGGGAATGACATATTTGGTTTCTCCGTTCACCTTACATACGTACAGCGGGAGGTTGCTGTCCGAGATGTTTTTGTCTTCTACGGCAAAACCGTCCGCATCCTTGGAAGCACCGTCTTTCACCACGTTGCCGTCCTTGTCGATGATTTCATCGGCCACTACGACCTCGTCGTATGTTTTTTCCACTTCGGTTTTCTCCACATCACGAAGATTCAAAGCGGCCAGAATCTGACTTTTCTTGTCGATACGTACGTTAGCCATCGACTGCGGTTCCAAAACCTTGGAAACGAAAGCCAACAAGAAAGCTACGATAACGACCACAATACATGAATATATAATGGTATAAGTATTACCGTCGGTGTTCAGCCCTTTCTTCGCCGGTTTCTCCGTTCCTCCGGCCTCCACGATTTCTTCAAACTCAGAAGCTGGAGCCTGACACACGGGGCACTTTTCAGGCGCAGCGTCACCCTCATGGATGTAACCGCACACTTTACATTTGAATTTCTTTGTAGCCATAGTTCCTTTATTATTTTTTAATTGCACGTTTAGCCCGCTTGTCGATATTACTCTGGATGACATAATAGTCGATCAGCGGAGCAAACAAGTTCATCAACAAGATGGCGAGCATCATACCTTCGGGATAACCCGGATTCAACACACGAATAATAATAGCCATGGCACCGATGAGGAAACCGTAAATGTATTTACCGGTCTCAGTGCGTGCCGAAGTCACGGGGTCGGTAGCCATGAACACGGCGCCGAAACAGAAGCCGCCCAATACCAGATGCTGATACCAAGGCATGGCAGCACCGGCGTTACCTTCCATCCCACTGACATTGAAAATCCAAGCCATGAGTGCACCTCCGACAAACACGCTGAACATCGTCTTCCAACTGGCAATACCCGTCCACAAAAGAATCACTGCACCGATAGCTATGGCTATCACGCTGGTCTCACCGATAGAACCGGGAATCAAACCGATAACCTGGTCGCAAGAGAAAGCCGGCACCGTACCGGTAGCCGCTTCTCCTAAAGGAGTGGCCATCGTAAACGTATCAGGCAAATCATTTCCCAAACCGCAAATGCTTTCCTTAGCCACCCAGCAAGCATCGCCGCTCATTGCCGTAGGATAGGCAAAGAACAGGAACGCACGGGTAATCAAAGCGACATTGAAAATGTTCATACCCGTACCTCCGAAAATTTCCTTGGCGAAAATTACGGCAAAAGCACAAGCTATCGCGATAATCCACAACGGACAATCGACCGGCACGATCATCGGAACCAGGATACCCGTTACCAGATAACCTTCCTGAATCTCCTCGTGCTTCCATTGGGCTACGATGAACTCGATGCCCAAACCCACCACGTAGGACACGATGATCTTAGGCAACACGGCCAACAAACCGAAACCGAACATTTCCCAGAATGTCCCGTCCACTCCGGCGGCCGCATAATTCTGATACCCGATGTTGTACATACCGAACAACAAAGCCGGTAACAACGCTATAACCACAAAAATCATGATACGCTTGCTGTCTATCGCATCATGTACGTTCACTCCCGACTTCGACGTGGTATTCGGCACGAACAGGAAAGTCTCGAAACCGTCAAACACAGAACGAAATGCGTGAAGCTTGCCGCCCTCTTCAAAGTTCGGCTTTATCTTATCAAGATATTTTCTTAACGCGTTCATTATTTAAATCATTTAAACCTGTGATGAAATTAATTAAGCCATCTCCTTGCGAAGCATATCCAAGCCTTCACGGACGATGCGCTGCACCTCCAGTTTGGAAGAGTCTACGAACTCACACAAGGCAAAGTCCTCCGGAGCCACCTCATAGATGCCCAAAGCTTCCATGCGGTCTATGTCGCCGGCGATAATGGCTTTTACCAACTGTTCGGGGAAGATGTCCATCGGGAATACACGGTCGTATTCGCCCGACATAATCATGTGGCGTTCTCCGCCTTTCACACGAGCGTCGAGCGCATACTCCTTCTTGCCCATCAACCAACTCATGTAAGCACGGCTGGAAGAGTAATCGTTGAAACGCGGCATGATCCAACCGAAAATCTCGTGCACGTCGTCTCCTTCGGGAATCACGTTCACTTCCGTCACATGGGCACCCAAGAAGCCGTCGGCCGAGGTCTTCACGCCGGTCATCACATTGCCGTTTATCACACGCAGGCTCTTGCCCGTCGTCACGTTACCTTCGATTAAGGTGCTCAGTTGCTGTCCTATCGTCATTTTGCAATAGGCCGGCTTCTTCACTTCCGAACCGGCAAATGCAATCACACGGGTAAAGTCCAAACGTCCTGTATTCAGCAAGTGGCCGATGAAAATTACCTCTTCCGCACCAAGCGTCCAAACGACTTCACCTTTATTTATGGGAGAAACGCGATTGATTTGCACGCCTACGTTTCCGGCCGGCGCCGGTCCGTCGAAAAAGTTTATTTCCACGTTCTTGGCTGCAGTCAACGCCGTAGCCGTCTGCTTCGAGCTTACGCCCAGGTAAGTTTTCGCCATTTTGGCCAAAGCATCGAGTCCGGCCTGGAAATCAGCCTCACGTCCCCGCAACACATATTCGAAATCGGCTGCAAGCGGCATGGAATTGAAAGCGGAAACGAAGATAGCTTTCGGAGTGTCGGACGGATTTGCCGTCACATCGTAGGGACGTTGCCTGAAGAAACCGAACAAGCCCGATTCCAAAAGAAGGTTTTTCACCTCCTGAGCTGTCATCTGACCCACATTCTTCTTGCCAAAATCCACATACTGCTGCTCCGCATCGGCTTCCACACGCACGCTCAACACTTTGCGACGGTCGCCACGCTCCACCATGGTTACCCGTCCGCTCACAGGAGAGACAAACTTGATTTCAGGATGGTTCTTGTCCACAAACAAGCTATCCCCGACCTTCACCACGTCGTTCTCTTTGACTACTACCTTGGGCTTCATTCCCGTAAAGTCGTCCGGCACCAGTGCATAGACAGCCGGTTTCTTCACCTGAAACTCCTCCTTGGCAGCTTTACCCTTGAGATTCACGTCAAGGCCCTTACGTAATTTAATTACATTTGCCATTATTATAGGATTAAATAAACTGGTTTTAATTAAAACGTCGCAAAATTACATTAAAAATATGACAAAGTGAAGACTTCTAAAAAGAAAATAGTAATTTTGTCGCATAAATAAGGGCCATATTAAAAGATTAAGGAAAATATTCAGACTACTCGCAGGTACAGTCGTGGGCTTCTACCTGTTGTCGGTTGCGCTACTCCACGTTCCGGCAGTGCAAAGAGGTGTCACGTTCCTCATCTCGGAAGCATTAGAAGATGTTTTACATACAGAACTTTCCATCGGCCGGGTGGATTTGGGGTATTTCAACCGTGTCATTCTCGACGACGTACGCATTAAAGACCAGAAGAAAAAGGATTTGCTGAAGGCAGCCCGCCTGTCGGCCAAAATAGAATTGACCTCATTGCTACACGGCAAAATATCCATTTCAAATGTCCAACTCTACGGATTCGACATCCACCTCTACCAACGCACGCAGAAGGAAAAGCCGAACTTCCAGTTTCTCATAGACATTTTCGCGAAAAAAGACAGCCTGCCTTCCAACCCGAACCTTCGCATCAATTCCGTACTTGTCCGGCGGGGTAAACTGTCGTGGCACCGTTATGACAAGTCTCCTACTCCCGGCCTTTTTAACCCGGACCACATCGTGTTGGACAAAATCAGCGCCACGCTTTCACTGAAAAGCTATACGGCGGATTCCTTGAACCTGAACGTCAAGAAGTTCTCCTTTGAAGAACACTCCGGCCTACAGCTTAAACAATTGTCTTTCAAGATTACGGCCAACCGGGAAAAAGCACAGCTCGACCATTTTACCATCGAGCTGCCCCATTCCCGGTTAGCCCTCCATCCGGTCACTATGAGCTACCGCCATATAGAAGAAGGGAACGGAAAAGGGCGGTATCAGGATTTCACGTTTCAAGGCAGTATCGAGCAGGGAACATTCTCTTTCGTCGACTTCATCCCCTTTTACCCCAAATCAGTTCAAAACCATGTACTTGAAGAGCTACCGCCGTTAGCTGCCGAAGCGCGGTTCAGCGGAAACCTCAAACAAATCCTGATAGACCAGTTCGCACTTTACACTCCCGACCGGAGCATGGTGCTCGAAGCCCCATTGACTATCCGTCACCTCGAAAATCCGGCCCAACGAACGATAAAAGCCGACATCCGGAACCTGCGAATCACCTCGGCCGGCTTCAAGCAACTGTCTGAATGGACTTCAAACGACAAGATTTCCATTTCACCTTATTTACAGGCTATCGGTACATTGGAAGTCACGGGCGACCTGTCCTATCGTTCCCAGTATCTCAAAAGCCATCTTAATTTACATACCGATTTAGGTTCCCTGGCCTTGTCCGGCTCTTTCGCCAAAGGAAACGAAATCGAAGCGGAAGTGCATACTCCCGGATTCCACCTCGGCAAACTGACGGGACGGGAAGAGCAATTCGGCGAAACGGCCTTCGACTTATCGGGCAAAGGACTCCTGCGCTACGGTGCCTATCCTGCCCTTTCGCTTCAAGGGACCATCGGTCGCCTGTCTTATAACCATTACTATTACCACGACATCACAGTCGACGTGGATTACCGAAAAGGAGGATTCGCCGGCAACGTAAACATCAACGACCCTCACCTTGCGCTTACGACGAAAGGAGAAGTCAACTTACATTCATCCACACCTTATATTAAAGCGGAAGCTTCCGTCCGCCATTTCGCCCCGCACGCTCTCGCCCTCACGCCCCGATATGCCGGGACGGTGTTCCAAGGCGACATACAGGCCGACTTCAGGGGCAACAACATTGAAAATATGGAAGGGCTCGTCTGTCTGAACGGTTTCCGCATGTCTACATCGGAGGAAGACTATACCACGGGACCGATATGTTTTAAGGCAACCTACGGACAAGGCAAGCGCAATCTCTCACTCCACAGCGATTTCCTGCGTGCAGAAATGGAGGGAGATTTCAGGCTCGGCACGTTAATCGCCCACAGCCGGAAACTGCTCCATGCCTATATCCCGTCTTTCGTCAAAGCACCTCAGCTTAAGAAAGACACGCCGGACGAAGTAGCCTTGTACATGCACATCGACCATACGGAACCTATTGAAAAGATTTTCGGCATCCCTTTGCAAATCCCGCAAGCCGGACACATCAACGGTTATTTCAACAGCCGTACCGAGGAACTGGACTTCAATGCGTCCATCCCGTCGTTCAACTACAACGGGCAGCAATTGGACGACATACGGATTCTGGCCGGGCGCGTCAACGATTCCCTCACCTGTACCGTCGATTTCAAAAAGCAAATCGGCAAAGCCCCCGTGGACTTCAGACTGTTGGCCCGCGCCGCCCATGACAATGTCTACACAGGACTGAATTGGACCAACCACGCCGAAAAAATCTATCAAGGTTCCATCTCGGCCGACACTCGGTTTACCCGAAACGAAGAAAAGAAGATGCTGACCGACATCGAATTCCATCCCTCGCAAATCATCGTCAACGACTCGGTCTGGAACGTACATGCCTCCAGCGTACATGCCGCGCCGGGCTTGGTCAATATCAACGGATTCGCCATCGAACAAGGTGACCGCCACCTGATTCTCAACGGTAACATATCGGGCAATCCGGGCGATTCCTTGACTGTTGATCTGAAAGACATCAATCTGGAATACATCTTCAACATCATTAATTTCCACACCGTGGATTTTGCCGGACAAGCCACCGGACGGGCCTACGCAGCCAACCTGATGAAAAGCCCCGAAGTGGATGCCCACCTCCATGTCCGGAACTTCACTTTCAACCAAGCTTATTTGGGCGAAATGAACTTGCACGGCGGTTGGGAGAAGGAGAAAAATGCAATTTTCCTGCACGCACGCATGGCAGACCCGGCCCACAGCAGCATGACCAGTGTGGACGGAGACATCCGAATCGGTGCCGCCCCCAAGGGAGGCCTCGACCTGATGATTCGTACCGAAAACATAGACCTGTCTTTTCTGAACCACTACACAGACGGCATATTCACCGGTTTGCACGGACGAGCGTCGGGGTGGACCCGCGTATTCGGCCCGTTCAAAGGTATCAATCTGGAAGGCGACATGCTGGTCAGCGAGGGAGGAATGAAAGTCAACGCAACCGAAGTGGACTACCGCCTCGTCAACGACTCCGTCATTCTGCGCCCGGACAACATTTATTTCCGTAATGCCATGGTTTACGACCGGCAAGGCACTCCCGGCAAAGACGAGCACTATGCCGTAGTCAACGGTGTGCTCCAACATTCCAACCTCTCCCACATGCGTTTCGATTTCGACATCGACGCTTACAACATTCTGGGGTATGACGTCAAGGATTTCGGAGACGAAGTGTTCTGCGGAACGGCATACGCCACCGGAAAAATCGGGTTCAACGGACAGCCGGGTAACCTGAACATCAACATCGATGCCCGCCCCGAAGAAAACACCATGTTCGTCTACAACCTGTCCTCCCCAACGACTTTGACAGACAACCAGTTTATCACCTACAAGACCCATCAGGACAGTATCGACGAACATTCCCATTCCCCAGGCGGCACACCCCTTCCGGAGCCGGAATCGGACATGCGCATCAATTTCCGCCTCAACCTGACACCGGAAGCCACCATGAAGATTCTTATGGACCCGAAAGCCGGTGACTACATCGCCTTGAACGGACACGGAAACATCCGCGCCAACTATTATAATAAAGGAGACTTCACCATGTATGGCACGTACACCATAGACCATGGCATCTATAAGCTCTCGTTGCAGGACGTCATTCGCAAGGACTTTATTTTCAATCCCGGCGGCACCATCGTATTCGGCGGTCCGCCCGTCCAAGCCGACCTCAACCTGCAAGCTGTCTACACCGTACCCTCCGTATCGCTGAACGACCTGAGCGCACGCTCCACCTTCAGCCAAAACAACGTACGCGTGAACTGCCTGATGAACCTCGGCGGAAAGGCACAGTCTCCTCAAATCAGTTTCGACTTCGACCTGCCCAACGTCAATGAAGACGAGAAACAGATGGTGCGCAGCCTCATCAGCACGGAAGAAGAAAAAAACATGCAGGTGATTTACCTCCTCGGTATCGGGCGTTTCTACACTTACGATTACAGCAACACGGAACAAAGCCAATCCTCCGTGGCCATGAAGTCATTGTTGTCCTCTACTCTGAGCGGGCAACTCAACCAGATGCTTTCCACGCTGCTCGGCAACAACAGCAACTGGAACATCGGGACGAACCTCAGCACGGGCGAAACGGGATGGAGCGACATGGACGTAGAAGGACTGCTCTCCGGACGGCTGCTCAATAACCGCCTGCTCATCAACGGAAATTTCGGTTACCGGGACAACAGCACCAATCCGAACGGCAACTTCATCGGCGACTTCGACCTGCAGTGGCTGCTGACCCCAAGCGGAAACATAAGCCTGAAAGCATACAGCAAAACCAACGACCGCTACTTCACCAAATCGTCGCTGACCACTCAAGGTGTCGGAATCGGACTGAAACGGGACTTCAACACGTGGCGGGACGTATTTCGGGTATTCATTCCCAAAAAGCGGAGGAAGAACCCGTAAATACCGTTCCTCTCTTTTCACTCACAACATACTAAAAACAAAGCGTATGGGAAACAAAGAATTTATGCGCAAAGCCATTGAGCTTTCAGTAGAAAACGTAAAAAACGGCGGCGGCCCGTTCGGCGCCGTCATCGTAAAAGGAGATGAAATCGTCGCAACCGGAGTAAACCGGGTGACTGCCCACAACGACCCGACGGCTCATGCGGAAGTCAGCGCCATTCGCGAAGCCTGCCGCCGACTGGGCACCTTCGACCTTAGCGGTTGCGAAATATACACATCCTGCGAGCCTTGCCCGATGTGTCTCGGTGCCATATACTGGGCTCACCTCGACAAAATATACTACGGTAACAATAAGGACGATGCAGCCGACATCGGATTCGACGATTCCTTTATCTACGAAGAACTGGCTCTCCCCCGTCAAAACCGCAAGAAAGCCATGGAAGAACTGCTGCCCGAAGAAGCCATCGCAGCCTTCGACCTGTGGCGCAACACGGCAGACAAGACTGAATATTAAACCTCTATCATTTCAGTCCATTGCCGCAGGGCATCCCCCTCCTGTGAAAAATCCAAAGTTCCCTGTAACGGCCTTTGGATTTTTCACTATTTTTTATCCGCATAAAAAATTTCCTTATCTTTTTCATCCTATTAGAGAAAAAATGTTTAATTTTGCCGATGTGATGTAGACCGGAGCGTCGGGACGCATCCTCTTTGTGGATACAAAATTGCATTTACTGCATATTCTTATCAATGTTGAAACCTGAGAAATTTCAAAAACAAGTCTGATGAGAAAGTGTGGGTGGATGCCTGTGTTATGCGCAGGCTTCCATTCCCGTTTTTCCAGACTTAGGGTTTTCTCAGGACCTCAACATTAGAAAAACGGGATGGAAGTTGCGCAATATTTATATCAAGTATTGCCTTCTACTCTTAATCCCTTTTTCTCCACAAATATATAACGGGCAATAAATGATGGAATATAAATCAAATCAGCATAGACAAATGGCTAAAGTCAAAAACATCCTTTCACAAATATTCTTTCCCAAAAGGCTAGAATCATCCTCTCACGAATCGTATTCCGGTTCATGCGGAACTCATGCTCAATGGAGCCTGAATCCGGAAAACGGAGAACTCCGCATCGCCGGCACAGGTCCCCTTTACGATTTCTTCGGCGAAAAAGAAGTTCCGTGGGAAAGCCATCTGAACCATATCCGGAAAGTGGTCGTCACCCACGGTATCACTTACATCGGCTTCCAGGCCTTCAGTTACTGCAAGTCGCTGTCGAGCGTCCAACTTCCGGACACACTGACAGGCATAGGACAGCACGCCTTCGCCTATTGTAAAAGTCTGTCCTCCGTTCTTCTGCCCGAAGGAGTGAAACACATCAAGGACTACGCTTTTGCGCATTGCTACCACTTGCAGGAACTCACCCTGCCCGCCACACTCAAAAGTATAGGTAAAGCCGCTTTCTGCTCTTGCCACGGCCTTACCCGCATATCCATACCCGACAATGCCATCCTGCTGGGAAGCCAAGTGTTCGCCGATTGCAAAAGCCTGACGGAAGTAAAGCTCCCCGAGGGACTGCTGCAACTCAAAAGCAACAGTTTTACCGGCTGTATTTCCCTCCCTTCTGTCTCGCTGCCCTCCTCCGTGGTCTATCTCGGCAATTCCGCATTCGAAGGATGCAACGGCTTTACACGTATCGACATTCCGGACAAAATCGTCCATATCGGTGACCGCGTTTTCGCCGACTGCCATGCGTTGGAACAAATAACCATTCCTCCTTCCGTACATCATTTAGGCAAACACATATTCTCAGGCTGCCGCTCGCTAAAGACTCTGACCGTCCCTTTTCCGGCCTGCGGCACTCCGGCCACCTTCTCCAACTTCGGCGAACTCTTCGGGACTACCCCCGACATCGAGATGCGGAAAATAAGCCAGGATAACGAAACGGGAAAGGAAACAAACTATTACCTTCCCCACAGCCTTTCCGTCCTGCGTATATTGGAGGGATGCGAAGTCATTCCGTCCAAATGCCTCATGAATTGCTTCGTACTGAAAGAACTCCACCTTCCGTCTTCACTTTATATGATGGGCGAAAAAGCCGTTTACGGCTGTGCCGGTCTGAAAACCGTTTATTGCCAAGCTGCGGAACCGGCTTCCATCCATGCCGACACCTTCGGAGGCATCAGGTTCAACGTTTGCCGGCTCCACGTCCCGCAAGGTTCCACAGAGAAATACAAACAAGACAAGCACTGGAAATACTTCTCACAAATAGAAGAATACGGAACAACCTTACAGGCGATGAACCGGAGTTGAATCTGTGTCTATCTTTTTCCTTTCGTCCAGACCCGTAAAAAGGAGAAATACAGGCCATCTTTCATACTCCTGATTTTCAATCAAATAACAACATAAAATTTGCCTCAGCAGAACAGAAAATATTTCTGCGCCGAATGAAAAATCATTTGGCTGAGATTGAAAAATCAATCTCAGCCAAACGTTTTTACGACCTCCTGACGTTCGTACGGGAACCTCTTGCGCCCTACTGTTTATAAAGAATTATGCACATTCACATATTCTATACCTAAACAAAAACACATATTATAATCCGTCCTGATTACCATATATATTACTGTTTGGCACTTCTTATTTCCAATTTCTTGACAGAACTACAAATATGCACTTGAAATATTTCATAGAGGTAAATAAATGGAATAAACAAAAAATCGCAAAGAAAAACCATACTTCAAAAGCTAATGCAAACTTTTTTATGTATAAATATTTTTCAAACAATTAATTTACAACAAATTAAAGTGCACCAAGAAAATGAAAATGCAAACTAAAATATTTGGTTTTATCTTTCCAAATAGATTATATTTGCTATCGAAGTAATCCATTAAAATTGAAAAGATATGCATATGAGTTTTAAAAATTATTACCGTTACGTTTTCATCATGACAAGTTTGATTTCTTTCCTTATCGCCTGCACCCGGCAACAAAAGGATATAGTAATAAAAACAGATTTCCATTCTGCCATACAGATGAGCAAAAAGCAGAACCGGGTTCTCTGTATAGTTCTATTAGATACGGCACAAACAACATCCAAAATCTACCTGCAACGTTTGGAGGAAATGCAAATCCCGGCGTTATTCAATCTCATTTATACCGATCTTACAAAAAGCACCCTTTATGAACAATGGCTCTACTCCAACGCTACGCCTGTAACATGCATCTTTTCCCCGGACGGCCGACTGGTAGATGTCATCCCCGGTGCGTCACGTAAGTGTTTCCATTGCATAAACGAAGTCGTACGAACTAAAAAAATGACCACAGAATTAGAGTACTATAATAATTTTACAATGGACAAAGCCAGAATTATCCCTTTACTCGATGAGATATGGCAATGTAACCTCCTTGTGGAAAAAGGTTCAGATTTAACACTACGGTTGGAACAAATCGCTCAAAACATAGAGTATCCTTTCCTTACTTATCTTGAAATGGAAAATGCCATACAGAAAGGGGACAAAGAAAAAACAGATTCTTTGGCCATACGGTTATGCGACTACGAAGGTGATTTAGATTTGGAGTTATATCCCAACCTGTTCATCACAGCCAAAGAAAATAGCATACATGGTTTTGATGCCACAGAAGAAGCTAACCTGAATGCTCCATCCGTCGTCAACCTACGAGAATGCACGATAGGAAAGCCCAAGGTGTTCCACATTCCGGTCACTAATTCCGGGAAAAAGCCATTGGACGTAAAAGGAATAGAAATGAGCTGCTCGTGCTTGGAATTATTCGACAACATGGAATTCACCCTCCCTCCGGGCAAAACAAGGAACTTGGAATTCGAATTCACAGCCGACCGCAACGGCCAAATAGAACGGGAAATCCTCATACGCAACAATGGAATATACCCCATAAAAAGAATAAGAATCATAGCTAACAGGCAAGCCCAAACAAGAAAGGAGGATATATAAACGGGATGCCCATAACGAGTAACACTTAATTATCAATGAAAAATAGAAAACAAATGAAGCAGAAAAGAATCATTATCGGATGGGTACTTGCGACCGCAACGTTCGTCTTATTCGGTTGCAATCAAGAGAATCCGTACGGACCGGAACCTACGGCACATGAAGAAGCACTCAATTTGTGCGCCCCAAGCGGAGAATACATCGCGAAAAATATCCAAGAACTGAAAAAGCTCATGGAACCTCACGTGGAGTCAAACCAACGGGAAAGCAAGGATTTCGAAATTGATGAAATCAAATACTACCCACAAGAGGAAGGTTATCTGGCAGAAGTCATTTACACGACGGAAGACGGATACTCCAGCAATGTGTTTTTTGAAAAAGGACCTATCAGGCACAGAATTCGGAAAAGAGGCGAAAGCGGAGGAGGCATTGGCATATCCTCATACTCATGCAAAGAAAATAGTTCGGGCTTGTGCTCAAGTTGCCGGTTAGTCAATTCAAAAAGTGGGCAAAAGTATTGTGTTTGCGACAAAGGAGAATCCGAAGGCTGTTCATTACATGAAGTAACATATTAAACACTCTTGAATATGAAGAACAAAACAATCATGGGGCTTTTCATCTGCACACTTTTGGGAAGTTGCGACACAAACGATTCCGACTTCGGATGGGGAACGCAAGGTACTTTCAACCTCACAGCACCCAACGGGCAAGCAATCGCCTCAAACATGGAAAGCCTGACACGAAAAATCAACAGAGCGGCCGAAAAAACTTTCCGAGAACACAAAGACATCAGAATCACGGAAATCATCTATCATGATGTCCCGGCAGGATACATGGCAGAAATCAAGTATGAGACATTAGACGGAATATCTACAAACGCTATTTTGACCAATATTCCACAAAACGGGAAAAAGCATTTCAAACGGATCATGACCCGTTCTGAATCACCGGGAGGAAGCTCCGGAGAAAAAGTCTACACATGTAGCAGCACCGACAGAAAGAAATGCCCCAACTGTAGTGTCGTCAAGAAAACAGACGGGAATGTTGAATGTTTTTGCTCCGAAGGGCAAAGGAAATATTGTGAGTTGACGGAAACGAGTATCTAAGCCCTCCTCTCCACGTCAGCCTCACCCGTGCGGCATACCCCGTGCGGGTGAGACTTTCAAAAACCGATTCTATACCATTACTGAAGAAAGAAGCAATGAACCACTTAATATATCTGATATTACTCATGGGACTTTTCTCCTTCTCCGCCCATGCCCAAGGAGTAAAAACGTGGCGTGTGGACGAATCCACCATTATGGTGGAAGCCGACACCATAATGCATTTCACAGCAGACGGCATCCCCATCACCCTGAAAGCTTTCAACGACTCCCTTGCCACTGGAAAATACATCATTACTTCCAAAGAAGTAGGAAGCACGTTGGAAGACTACCTGACCTACAAACATCCCACTGCTGAGACCCTGTTAGGACAGCTTCTCCCACGCAAGACGTTCACGGCTCTCAACGGGAAACAAATAGACATAAACGCCGCGAACTTCACTGTCGTCAGTTCATGGAACAAATATTGTGGCATTTGCATTGCCGAACTTACCGTATTGGATTTACTTGCCGAAGACTTTCCCGGTGTGCAGTTCGTGGCTTTGACAGGCGACCCCGAGAATGAGGTGCGAACGTTTTTGGAAAACGCATGTTGGAAATGGCGCGATATCTCCGTGGTCATAGATACAGGACGTTCACTGATGCACTCATTCCATATCATAACAGACCCTTCCAATCTGATTGTAGACGGGAAAGGTATCATACGCGCTGTCGTATTCGGAGGCAACATTCGTGAACTTGTGACCACACTTGACCGCCTTTGCCTCAAATCATCCGGCAGGAACCAATGACCAAGAACGGATTGTATTTTCCTACACCAATTGGTGACGAACCTCAGATTTTTTCGTTACTTTTGCCTGTTAAACGACAAAAAAGAAAATGAAAAAGCAAGAACTCTATGACCGCGTCATTGCTTATTTTGAACAAGCAATCCCCGTGGCTGAAACCGAACTGCACTACCACGACCCGTTCCAACTGTTGGTAGCAGTCATACTTTCCGCCCAATGTACGGACAAACGGGTCAACATGATTACCCCTCCGCTCTTCCGCGACTACCCCACTCCGGAAGCCATGGCCGCCGCCACGCCGGAAACCATTTATGAATATATCCGTAGCGTGAGTTATCCCAACAACAAAGCCAAGCACCTGGTAGGGATGGCGCGCATGCTGGTGGAAAACTACCACAGCGAGGTTCCTTCCGATTTGGATGAGTTGGTCAAGCTGCCCGGCGTAGGACGTAAGACGGCCAACGTCATCCAAGCCGTCGTTTTTGAAAAAGCCGCCATGGCCGTAGACACTCATGTGTTCCGCGTGAGCCACCGCATCGGGCTCGTCCCGGCTACCTGCACCACGCCTTACAGCGTGGAAAAACAACTGGTACGCTATTTCCCCGACTCCATTATCCCCAAAGCCCACCACTGGCTCATCCTGCACGGACGCTATACCTGTACGGCACGTACGCCCAAATGCGAGGTCTGCGGACTGAAAATGATATGCCGGCATTACCTGCGTACCCACGGAGCGGCACGCCCTTCCACCCAACCGTAAACAACCCGTGGCATGACGGGCGGAAACACCGCGTGAAAACGTAACCCGTCCTCCGCAAATAAAGGGTCTGCTTTCTTGCAAATATGGACGGAAAAGTATAATTTTGCAGTGCTGTAAAAGCATTATATTAAGAAGGAAACGACAGAAAACCTTTAAATAAAGATTTAAAATTATGACTATTGACAATTACAAGTTTGCCGGCAAGAAGGCAATCGTACGTGTGGACTTCAATGTCCCCTTGGATGAGAACGGTAAGATTACAGACGATACCCGTATTCGCGGAGCATTGCCTACGCTGAAGAAAATCCTCGCCGACGGCGGTGCGCTCATCATCATGAGCCACATGGGCAAGCCGAAAGGCAAAGTGAATCCCAAGTTTTCTTTGAGCCAGATTGTAGACGCCGTTTCAGAGAAATTGGGCGTAGCCGTAAAATTCGCTCCCGATTGCGCCAAGGCCGCTGACGCTGCCGCAGCATTGAAACCGGGCGAAGTGCTGTTGTTGGAAAACCTCCGCTTCTATCCTGAAGAAGAAGGCAAACCTGTAGGCATCGACAAGGAAGACCCCGCTTACGAAGATGCCAAAAAGGCCATGAAGGCTTCTCAGAAAGAGTTTGCCAAGACATTGGCTTCATACGCAGACTGCTACGTAAACGACGCGTTCGGAACGGCTCACCGCAAACATGCCTCTACGGCTGTCATCGCCGACTATTTCGATGCCGACAACAAGATGCTCGGCTATCTGATGGAGAAAGAAGTGAACGCTGTAGACAACGTATTGAGCAACATCAAACGTCCGTTCACGGCCATCATGGGCGGCTCTAAGGTTTCTACCAAAATCGGTATCATCGAAAACCTGATGGACAAGGTGGACAACCTGATTTTGTGCGGCGGTATGACTTATACTTTTGCCAAAGCCCAGGGCGGCAAGATCGGTAACTCTATCTGCGAAGACGACAAATTGCAGTTGGCTCTCGATATCATCGAAAAGGCGAAGGCCAAAGGCGTAAACCTCGTATTGGGTACGGACTGCGTGGCTGCCGACGCTTTTGCCAATGACGCACACACACAAGTGGTTCCGGCTAACGACATTCCCGAAGGCTGGGAAGGTCTGGACGCAGGTCCGGCTACTCAGAAAGCTTTTGCCGAAGCCATCAAGGGAGCCAAGACGATTCTGTGGAACGGTCCTGCCGGTGTATTCGAATTCGATAACTTCACAGCCGGTTCGCGCGCCATTGCCGAAGCTATTGCCGAAGCTACCAAAAACGGTGCGTTCTCACTCATCGGTGGTGGTGATTCCGTAGCATGTATCAACAAATTCGGCATGGCCGACCAGGTTTCTTACATTTCTACGGGCGGCGGTGCTCTGCTCGAAGCCATCGAAGGCAAAATCCTCCCGGGTATCGCAGCCATCAAAGGTTAATCCGTTCCGGCGGACATTCTGAAATACGAAGGGCGACTTGTGCATACGGGTTGCCCTTCTTCATTCCAAAACTCCATGAAGAAGTTAATTCCCCTACTCCTCTTGTTAGGTATCGTTTGCGGATGCCACTCCGGACAGAACGATACGGCTACCTCACAGACCGAGAAAACGCGTCAAGATTCCTTAGCCCTTAAGGTGGCCTTGATGCCGACCTTGGACTGCCTGCCGTTCTACTATGCCCAGCGGTGCGGACTGTTCAAAGAATTAGGTCTGGACATTCGCCTGCAAACGTTCAATGCCCAAATGGACTGTGATACGGCTTTCGCCCGCAGACACGTGGACGTGTCCTACACGGATCTGATTCGTGCGGCATGGATGCAAAGCAAAGGCACCGGCCTGTACGTATTCATGCAGGCGGACGGACATCATGAACTGTTGACGGCCAAAAGCAGACGCATACGACAGACCAAGCATCTAAAGGAACGGATGGTGGCCATAGCCCGCCACTCGGTGACAGACCTGTTGTTAGACACGGTCATCGGGCAGGCACGTCTGGAACCGTCTACGGTCTACCATCCCCAAATCAACGACATCCGGCTCCGGTACGACATGCTGAACAATGCCACGATAGATGCGGCTTTCCTTCCCGAACCGTATATCACACAAGCCAAGCTGAAAGGCCATAGGAGCATCTACGACAGCCGGAAGCCACACATACGGCTCATGGCTTTCATGGTATCGTCCGACGTTGTGACCGACAAAAGGAAATCGGAACAAATGCGCTTGCTGCTGCAAGGCTACAACAAAGCCGTGGAACAAATTAACCGCAAGGAACAAACGGACAGCATACGGAACATCCTGCTCGGCTACCCTGTAGAACCGGAAACGATAGATTCTCTGAAAATACCGGCTTATCCTCAAGCCCAAAAGGCGGAAAAAGGCAACGTGGCCACAGCTCTCCGTTTTTTGACTTACCGACATTTGATTACGCCTGAATATACGGGCGACACGCTCATCCACACACCATTCATCCCTTAAACTTATGGATAGGAAAAGCTTTGAACTTCTTTATCAAGATGCCGTAGAGGCACTCACCTCACGCCGCATGCACGACGCCCTGAACTGTATCCGGGGGATTTTGTTCAATACCGAGAATCCGGAACTGAACCGTGAACTGGAATCCGTACAACAGGACTATGGCATGATGCTCACCTTCATATCACAGGGTGGCACGGACCCTCAACAGGCCTTTGTCCACCGCAACCTGACCCACCGAGCGTTCACGTTGCTCGACAAGTCCGCACGGCTCTACCATGTCCGTTACGAAAACGACCTGTACGCGGAAACGTACAATCGCTGTGATGCCGACCAGACGGCCTCTTTCGACCAATGGCTCGAAACGGCCGATTTATTACGGGAAAAATTGTCAGAGGAGCGCGGGAAGACCTCTACGGGAGAAGCTGAGGAGAACAGTTTCTACAACGCATACGACAGGCTGTTCGAGTATATCTGGACCGCCCCTCTTTTCCATGTAGCCGAAGCGGAGAAACTGAAAAATTTCATAGAGAAGCAGGAAACCGACGAACAAGCCTTGCTCGTCAGTGCCGTCATGCTGAACATACAACGATATTTCGACCCGCAAAAATACCGCCTGTTGCTTCATTTCTGCCGGACGGAGCATACGAAAGTCCGCGCACGGGCCATGACTGCCGCCGTGTGGACCTACATGCAATACGAAAAGCGTTTTGCCTACTATCCCGACCTCTCGGACGGACTATCATTGCTGGCGCAGGACGAACGTCTCAAAGGGGAACTCATCCTCCTGCAACAGCAATTCCTACTCAGTCTGGAAACGGCTAAGGCCGAAAGGAAATTGCAAAATGAAATCTTTCCCGATTTGCTCAGAAGCCGGAACTACCAACGCAATAAAATGGGATTCGAGCAAATGGAGGAAGATTTGGCGAAGGCCTTGCGTGGAGAACCGAATGCGGAATGGGAAAAGATGCGGGGCAACAAACAGTTGGCCGACAACATGAAAGAAATCATTGCCATGGGCAAGGAAGGGATAGACATCAACTTAGGAACCTTCTCCGCGCTCAAAGGCTTCTCGTTCTTTCAATCCGTCGCACACTGGTTCACACCATTCAACAAACGGCGGCCGGAAGTGAAAAGCATCTTCCCTCCGGGTGTACGGCACAATCCGATACAGATGCTTATGGAGGCCGGTAACTTCTGCGAATCGGACAAATATTCGCTTTGCATGATACTCAACCAAATAGCCCCTTCGCAACGGGATATGATGATTTCCCAAATCGGCTCACAGATAGAAGGCAACGAAGAAGGTCTCCGGGATGTAGCCAAGGAAAGCATGAACATCGGTTCCGTCTACCGTAGCTATTTGCAGGATTTGTACCGTTTCTTTAAACTTCATCCGCGTAAGACACAATTCGACGACCCGTTCAAAAGAGACCAGTTGTTCACCCGTTATACGGTATTGGAAAGCATGTTGAAAACACCGGCTTACTTGCGCGAGATGGCCTCATTCCTTATGAAAAGGGAATATTACCAGGATGCCATTGCCTACATGGAAGAGGCACTCAAACACGAAACGGCAGATGCCGAAACGCTACAAAAAGTGGCCTTTTGCTATCAGCATACCGACCGGCCGAGCAAGGCCATATACTATTATCAGCAAGCCGACCTGTTGAGTCCGGACAACGAATGGATTCTGAAACAAATGTATCTATGTTATTCCGCCTTGGGACGCTATGAGCAGGAACTCGACTGCCTGAAGAGCTTGGAAGAGATGAACCCGGGTGACACCCGCCTGATTTCGGAAATCGGATTATGCCTGATGCAGCTCGAACGCTACGAAGAAGCCGCCCAACGTTTTTATGAATTGGAATACAAAGGGGAAAGAGTGGTACCGTCGTGGAGAGCCATCGCCTGGTGCAACTTCAAGATGGGACGTCTGGAACAGGCAGACAAGTACTACCGGAAAATACTGCAACAAGATAAGGTGACATGGGAAGACTATCTCAATGCCGGACATACGGCATGGTGCCTGAAACAAACGACGGAAGCCATCGCCCATTACCGGAACTACCTCCAACTCTACCGCAGCAAAAGGAAGGATACGACACAGCCTTTGCTATCCCCCTTTGACGAAGACCGGAAAGAATTGCTCCTACACGGATTGAACGATTTGGACATCAGCCTGATGCGAGACATTCTCCAACCGGAACCGGAAAACTGAATGTAAAAATCAAATCAGGGGAATGAGAAGATGGTAGAACCATCCCATAAAGCGGCGTCCGAAAGAGCGCCGCTTTTTCCAATTCTCCGGAGTGAGTAACGTAGAATGGTATTTGTCTGCTTCGAAAATAGACTGTAATTCGCGAGTCGTACAGGAATCGACGATAAAAGCGTTCACTTCATAGTCGAACTTCAAGCTCCTGCTATTCAGATTAGCCGACCCCACCGTACAAAACGTACTGTCTACCATCATGACTTTCGAGTGGTGGAACCCGTCTTCATAATAATAAATGTCGGCCCCTCGCTTCATCAACCTTTTGGCATGGTAGGCCGCCACATCGGGCATGACGGGAACATCACATTTGGTAGACAACATGACCTCAAGCTTCACCCCGCGCTTCAACGCACGATATAAGGCCTTCTTCACACTGGGCACCAAAGTAAAATAGGGGTTTACAATCTGTATCCGTTTTTGCGCATTGTCGATTGCGTCTATATAACTCCTGCGGATAATGGCCGGACTCCTCTTCGGTTCACGATTAGCCACGCCCAAAAGAACGCCGGAAGAATCCGCGCAGGCCGTCTCTTTCAATCCCCAGAAGTCGGTCTGGAAGGCCAGACTGTCCGTCTGGTATTCCAATCTGTCTATCTTGTCGCCGGTACAACGCTCCCACATCTCACAGAATATACGTCGGTAAAGAGGTACACAATCACCTTCCAGACGCATGTGCATATCCCTCCATTTACCGAACTCCGGACGGCCATGGATATAATAGTCGGCCACATTCATACCTCCGGTGTACACCATCTTATCGTCGATAACCACAATTTTGCGATGGTCACGATGCAAGGCATGGTTCACCCAAGGAAACACGATGGGATCGAATACGACTACTTCAAAATGACGGCTCTTTAATTGCCTTAGATGTCTTTTCCGCAAGGGACGGTCGTTGCTGACATTACCAAAATCATCGTAAATCACCCTGACCTTAACCCCTTCGCGTACTTTTTTATCCAATAAGGTAAACAACGCTTTTCCGATAGAATCACTACGGAAATTGAAATATTCCAGATAGATATAATGACGGGCCTGCTCTATGGCTTTGAACATGTCTTCAAACTTTTCCGCGCCGCTCGGTAACAACGTCACGCGGTTGTGGGGCGTAAACAATACACCGTTTTCCTTTAAATCCTCTACCGTAAGAGAATCGCTCAGGCTTGCCTGCGCCATAGACACAAGCCCCATCGACAGCAAAACGCCACAGAATATGACACGCCACTTACTCATAATCGCTTCCTCGCCTCGACCCGGTCCGAGGCATTCTATCCTTTTTTTATGAAATTCATACCGTTACCCGCCCGTCAGAACATACAACTGAAGTGGTCTACCACCCCCAACAAATGGCGTTCTTCATCCACAACCAAAACCGTATGTATCTTGTTATTATGCATAATATCTTGAATCTTGGCAATCTTGGTATCCGGCGACACGCATTTCGGCGCACGCGTCATCACCTGCTCCACCGGGACGTTAAAGAACTTATCCTGCAAACTCTCCATAGCACGCCGCACGTCGCCGTCTGTTATCAATCCGACAACCTTACCGTCCACTTGCGCCACACATAATCCCAACTTTCCCTTGCTCACATGGATAATGGCCTCACCCAACTTCATTCCGGGAGGTATGACCGGCAAGTCGTTGCTGCGCATCACGTCATGCGCCGTGGTCAAGAGACGCTTGCCCAACGTCCCGCCGGGATGGAACTGTGCAAAATCCTTAGCTTGAAAATGACGCATCTCGATGAGCGCACAGGCCAAAGCATCGCCCATGGCCAAAGTAGCCGTAGTGGAAGACGTCGGTGCCAAATTCAAAGGACAAGCCTCGTGGCTGACCTTGACCACCAAATGACACGTGGAATACTTGGCCAACAAAGAATCGGGATTTCCGGAAATACCAATCAAAGGAATATGATGTTCCAGTAAATAAGGAATGAAACGAAGGAGTTCGTCAGTTTGGCCGGAGTTGGAAATAGCTATGACGACATCATCGGGCGTCATCACCCCCAAATCGCCATGGAAGACATCCAACGGATTGATGAAAAAAGCCGGTGTTCCCGTACTTGACAACGTAGCGGCCATCTTGGCACCGATATGCCCGCTCTTGCCCACTCCTGTTATAATTACCTTTCCGGTACAACGGAGCATCAAATCCACCGCTACATCGAAATGTTCATCCAACTGAGGTATCAAATCCAAAATGGCCTGGGCTTCGTCGCGGAAGCATTTGACGGCAATATCTTTCACTTGGCTCATAGCAATGATGCGATTACGGTTTCCAAATCTTTCAGATACAACATATTCGGGCCGTCACTCATGGCTTTCTCCGGATCGGGATGCGTCTCGAAGAAATATCCGTTCGCACCGAACGCTTTCGCCGCCAAGGCCATGGCCGGCACGAACTCACGGTTTCCGCCAGTCTTTCCGCCTGCCGCGCCGGGACGTTGTACGGAGTGCGTACAGTCCATGACCACACGGGGCACAAAGGCTTTCATATCCGGAATATTACGGAAATCCACCACCAGGTTATTGTAACCGTAAATATTGCCGCGCTCGGTCAGCCAAATCTCCCTTGCTCCGCTCTCCTGCGCTTTTTCCACGGGGTATTTCATGTCAAGTCCCGAGAGGAACTGGGCTTTCTTGATGTTGACAATCTTACCGGTACAGGCTGCCGCCACCAACAAATCAGTCTGACGACACAAAAAGGCCGGTATCTGTAAGACATCCACCACTTCGCCCACCGGAGCGGCCTGAAAACTTTCATGGATATCCGTCAGAAGTTTAAGGCCGTGCTTCTCACGCACGTCACCCAACATCTGCAAACCCTTCTCCAATCCGGGGCCCCGATAAGAATGCACCGAAGTGCGGTTGGCTTTATCAAAAGAAGCCTTAAAGTAAATCTCTATATTAAATTTCTGCTTTATTCGAACCAGCTCGCACGCCACCTCGTCCAACAAATCAGCGGATTCAATCACACACGGACCGGCTATAAATATAGGGGTCATGACAATCTGTTTTAATAATATAATGTGCAAAGGTACACAAAAAAAGAAAAAGCGCCTCGCTCGCCACTGCTATATTATGTAAACATGAGAAAAAGAACTCTTTTAAGCACAAGTAGAACACGGGAGCCGAAACTACCGTAAAGTAAACAGTCTGCCACCATAGCCCCCTAATAGGAATTCCAAACATTCGAAAAAAGTTCACGTCAGACTTGGTAAATACCTCTTAAAATCGTACTTTTGAAAACGTATGCTGATAAAAGGAACTATAAAATAAAACAAAAGTACGACCATGCACAAGAAAAATATTTTTTGGTTACTGAGCATATATATGCTTACATGTACACCGGTTTCTGCACAAGTGCTGTTTGAAAAGGATTGCCAGACTGAAATTTTCGTAGGCAAAGAAGAGAAAGAAGTAGTACACACCGCAATGGAAATCCTGCAAAAGGACGTAAAGAACGTATTCGATGCCCGACTGGTTCCAGCCTCTGCTCCGGGACATGACATAGAAATCGTGGCCGGAACGGTCGACAATCCAGAAATGCAGGCTTACCTGAAAAGAAATGAAGTAGACCTCCCTCCCATCATGGGGCAATGGGAAGCATTCCAAATTCGTAAGTTAGGCAAAAAGCAAGTTCTCGTCACCGGAAGCGATGCACGAGGGTTGGCCTACGGCCTTTTGGAAATTTCACGCATGATAGGCGTTTCGCCGTGGGAATGGTGGGCGGACGTGATTCCCGACAAGCGCGACCGCTTCCTTGTCTCCGAAATCAAAGAGGGGCAGCAAGCCCCTTCCGTGCAGTTCCGAGGTATCTTCCTCAACGACGAAGACTGGGGGCTGACACCGTGGTCTACAAAGAACTTCGAACCGGAGGCTCAAACCCAATATCCGGTCAAAGGACGTTTCAAAGGACAAGTCGGCCCGAAAACATACGCCAAAGTCTTCGAACTGCTTCTCCGGCTACGTGCCAACACCATTTGGCCTGCCATGCACGAAGCGACCATGCCTTTCTATTTCGTAGAAGGCAATCGGGAAATGGCGGAACGCTATGGCATAGTGGTCAGCACATCGCACTGCGAACCCATGATGCGTAACTCGGCTACGGAATGGGACTTAGCCGGAAAAGGCGACTACAATTTTCTCAAGAACCGCCAGGCCGTAGTAGATTACTGGGCAGACCGGCTCAAAGAACTGGGACATTCGGATAATATCTTCACGATGGGCATGCGGGGCAAACATGACGGAAGGATGATTGGTGTAAAGAATACCCATGAGTACAAAGATGCCCTGAATGCAGTGTTGCAAGTACAAGACAGCCTGCTCCGACAGTATATTCATCCGGACAGTAAAAAGATTCCGCAACAGTTCGTCCCCTACAAAGAAGTATTGGACGTGTACCGAGCCGGATTGGAAGTGCCTGACCACATCACCTTGGTATGGCCGGACGACAATTACGGCTACATCCGTCACTTTCCCGATGAGAAAGAAAGAAAACGCACGGGCGGAAACGGAGTGTATTATCACACTTCATACTGGGGGGAGCCTCACGACTTCCTTTGGCTCGGTATAGTACAGCCCTCATTGATGTATCAACAGATGAAAACGGCTTACGACCGGAATATGCGTAAGATATGGGTGCTCAACGTCGGAGACATCAAGCCGTCCGAATACCTGACCGAGTTCTTCCTCGATATGGCTTGGGACATCAACCTTTCCGGGTGTAAGGGCGGAAGCGGAATTGTATTCTCCCATCTGGGCAACTGGCTGAACCAAACGTTCGGAAAGAAAACGGGAAAGGAGCTCTTACCTCTCATGAAAGATTTCTACTTGCTCTCCCACATCCGCAAACCGGAATTCATGGGCAATACGCGGACATACGACAAGCGGCACGAACAAATCGCCGACCTGCCATGGTCTACGGAGGAAATCAACGAACGCCTCGAACGATTCAAAAAGCTATCAGACCGGGTGGAAAAATTGTATGCAACCGTTCCGTCCAACCGCAAAGAGGCTTATTTTGAAATGATCCAGTATCCCGTACAAGCCTCGAACGAAATGAACAAAAAGATGCTCTACGCACAGTTTGCCCGCCACACCCCGTCCGACAGTGCTTCTTTATGGAAGAAGTCCGACGCGGCATACGACAGCATCGTTTCCCTGACCCGGCGGTTCAACTCCCTGCTCGATGGCAAATGGAACCACATCATCAGCACCGCCCCTCGCGGATTGCCCGTATTCGGCAAGGTCAAGCGCACTGCATCATCCACGGCCTTAGTGTCCTCCCCTGCTCCGCTACAGTCGTGGAACGGCACGGAACATGCAGCCGTGAAAGGGACGCATACCGTCATCGACGGTCTGGGACATTCAGGAAAATCCGTCTACTTGGGTAAGGGTGGAACAGTGGAATACGAATACAGAAACTTCCGGAAAGACAGCCTGACCGTAGAGGTATGCCTCGTACCGACCCATGCCGTAGAAGGCAGCAAACTACGTTTCGCCGTCTCCACGGACGACCGTGAGCCACAGGTGTTCGACTGCGAAACCGCAGAATACAGCGAAGAATGGAAAGCCAACATCCTGCGGGCACAAGCCGTCAAAACCACCCGCTCCCCCTCCGGCGGCAGAAAAGGACGTATCAAGATTACGGCATTAGACGAAGGAGTGATCATTGACCAAATACGACTAAGATAATTTTAGGATAAAACTACAAATGTTATTTCAGGCGTATGTGTAGCAAAGATAACTTACTGCACATACGCCCCATTATTAAAGCATTTGTCCGGTTCTTTCTTGGACACATTGTGCAGTTTCCGACTATATAGTTACGGTCTCTTCTTATGTGGTTGACTCATATCTCCAACGACACGATCCGGTAACGGTTACCCTTTTCCGTGTGCCTCCGTTCCACGCCTGCGGCCACGAGGGCGCGGCTGAACTCCTGCATGCCGATGCCCGTGAGCGTGCCCGGCTGACGCTTGCGCAACAGGGCGATGAGTTCGGGAAGGGAAACGGACAGGGCCTCTTCGTCCGGACGGGCGGCACGGAAGTGGCGGGCAAAAGCCTCTTCCGCTGGACAAGTACGGTAGAAGGCCACGTTGGCATGTTGGATTTCCGCCTCTTCTTCTGTCGTGAACCCATGACGCTCGCCGCCGAGGAGCATGGCTTTCAGTTGGGCGTAGATTTGGGCATGTTCGATGTTTGTGCTGTCGATGGGGCGCTCCACCTCCACGCAGAGGAAACGGCGGCTGCCCGAAGGGTCGGAAAGCAATTCGTGGCTGTTGGACGTGGCGATGAAGGAGGCGATGCGCGGCAGACGTAGCGTGTCGCGCCGGTAAGCCTTGCGCACGTGCAGGTCGGTGAGCTGCATCACG
>QWCN01000477.1_pt1 | contig 71175 bp, 61 predicted proteins | sample 1972711 | NCBI WGS metagenome assembly QWCN01 (sample SAMN09866707, study PRJNA288562) | Human gut metagenome isolate term1_stool, whole genome shotgun sequencing... | isolation source: gut | host: Homo sapiens | place: USA: California | reverse complement strand
GACGATCTTGTCGCCTTCCTTCAGGTCGAAGCCGGGCTTCTTCTTCAGGTCCTCGCCGATGTGAGCGACGACGCCCTTGAACATACCGCCGGAACCGGTAACGGGGTTCTGCTGCTTGCCGCGCTCAGCGACGATGCCCAGGATCATTTCGCCGATCTTCTTCTCGTCGCCGCCGCAGGCCTCAGAGATCTGAGTGAAAGAGGCGGAGTCGATGTTCAGGGAGGTGACATCGCAGACGATCTCGTTGGAATAGACCTTGCTCATGTCGTTGTCGATCTTCCAAGCAGCCTGGGTCAGAACGCCCTTAGGCTCGATAACGCGGTGGGTACCGTACTTGTTGCCTTTCAGTTCAGCCATGATAAATTTCCTCCTAAAATATATTTATAATTCTTTCTTTCGGATGCTTACTTGAGGGGCTTGAGGGACAGGATCTCGCGGGCCTCAGCGGGGGTAGCGATCTCGCGGCCCAGCTCCTTGGCGATACGGACGACCTTGGCCACCAGCTCGCCGTTGGACGCGGCCTTCTGGCCCTTGCCCAGATAGATGTTGTCCTCGAAGCCCACACGGACGTTGCCGCCCATAGCGATAGCGGCAGCGGCCATGGTCCAGGCAGCGCGGCCCACGCCGGACACGGTCCAGGTAGCGTTGGCCGGGATCTTGCTGGCGAAGAACGCCAGGTTCTCCACAGTGGCAGGGGTGCAGCCGTGCACGCCCAGCACGAAGTTGAACTGCATGGGATCGCCGGGGACCTCGCCCTTCTTGGCCATGCCCAGAACGGTGTCGATATGGCCCAGCTCGAAGCACTCGTACTCGGGCTTGATGCCGTTCTCGATCATACGCTTGCCGAAGGCGCGCATGGTGGGCATAGTGTTATCGAAGATCTCATCGCCGAAGTTGCAGGTACCGCAGTCCAGGGTGGCCATCTCGGGGAACAGCTCGGTGGGCTGCAGACGCTCCTCGGGGCTCATGCCGGTGGCGCCGCCGGTGGAGGGGATCATGATGACGTCGGGCAGCTCCTTGCGGATGGCGTCCATGACGACTTTGAAACGCTCGCGGCCCTGGGTGGGGGTGCCATCGTCCTCACGGACGTGGATGTGCAGGATCGCCGCACCGGCCTCGTAGGCGGACTTAGCCTCGCGGACCATCTCCTCGACGGTATAGGGAACAGCCTCGTTCTGGGCCTTAGTGACCTCAGCGCCGCAGATAGCAGCGGTAATGATAAGCTTCTCCATTGTTTCCGCTCCTTACTTCTCGATGGACAGACCGGGAGGTGTTGCCGATCTTCTCGATCTCGCCGTAGGCCTCGATGTAGTCGCCGGCGTAGACGGGTGCCAGGAACTCCACGTTGTCATACGCGCAGAACAGGCCCTCATCGCCGTCGCACTTGATCAGCAGCTCGGTGGCCACATCGCCGAACAGGTGCACCATGTGTGCGCCGTCCACCAGGTTGCCGCCGTAGTGGGCGTCCTTCGCGCTCATACGCAGACGAAGCAGAGATGTCATCTTTTCCATAAGTTTTTCCTCCTTCAAATTTTTGGACGTGCATTCCAAATACCAGAGCTGGCCTCGGCACTTCTTTTGGGTATGAAAAAAGCGCTATCGGTCAAGGTCGTTGACCAATAGCGCTCCATGTATCACTACATGACAGCAGCGCCGCTTACACCGCGCTGCCAGGAACCGTACGCACAGACCCGTCCGGCCCCTTCGGCGGAAGACCCCTTCCTGCAAATTTACCGGGTGCCTGTCCCCAAATATGCAGTACCCTGTCCTCCGCGCCTCTATTGACTGATATTATGAAATTTCTATCTATAAATTATACCTTTTTCAGCGGTCTTGTCAAGTGACATTGTGACAGAAAAGACAATAATTTTTTTGTGCGATACGAATAAATTTCAGCCTTATATTTTGGCATTTCCCCGGAAAAGCCGGCGACCCTCCTATCCGCGTTCCACACAGGAAAAAGCGCCCCGCAGGGCGCTTTTTTAATAGCTTTCCTCCACCATTTTCAGTATCTCCGGCTTCAGGGACAGCATCCGGCAGATATTCAGCGCGTCCCGCGGGCAGTCGGACTTTCCCTCCACCCGATACAGGCCGTAGTTCATGTGCCGCGCGATGACCGCCACGCCGTCCTCGCTGGTCACGGCCAGCTCCCGGCGGATAGCCTCCGGGTCGATATCCCGCAGGCCGATGATCTGATAGTGGGTCCGGGCGTACTCCGCCACCTTGTCATAGTGGGTGGTCAGCAGTGAGATGGCGTCCACACCGTTGAGATACCGCGTCACCGCCTGCACGATCACCGCACCCTCGTCCGGGTTGGTGCCCCGGGCAAACTCATCCAGCAGGAACAGCGAATAGCCCTGCTCCACCTCGGAGAGCGCCTTCTGGAACTGTACGATCTCCGAACCGAAGCCGGACAGGCCGGACTGGATGGACTGCAGATCGTCAAAGAGCATCTTCACGCTGTGGAACAGCGGCATACGGGCTTTTTTGGCGCACACCAGAAAGCCCGCCTGCAGCAGCAGCACGTTCAGTGCCACCGTCTTCATGGCCACGGATTTGCCGCCCATGTTGGCGCCGGTGATGACCGTGGCCCCGGGCGTCAGGGAGATGGATACCGGCACGAAGCGGCGGCCCTGCTGCTCCAGCAGGTCGCAGATCTCCGGATTGATCATATCCTCCAGCTCCAGGTCCTTCTCCGTCAGCTCCGGCTTCACACCGCCGTAGCGCACGGCAAACAGTGCCTTTTGGATAATAAAGTCCAGACGCCCCGCCGTCTCCGCATCGGAGAGCAGATCGTCCACCATAGGGGCCAGCGCCGCGCCCATGGCCTTGCGGACGTGCATCTCCTCCGCGTCCTCCTCGCCGCACAGCCGAGTGCGCTTCAGGCGCAGATCGTCCTTTTCCGCGTCGGTCTGGGCGTGGAACAGCCGTTCCTCCACCTCTTTCTTGGCGCTGCGGATCTCCTTCAGTTTTGCCGTGGCGCTGTCCGGGATATAGAAGCCCCGGCTCCCGGTACCATCCGGGTCCAGCACCGCCAATGCGTCCTTCACTTCGTGGAAGGTCATGCCCTTGAAGTGCGTCACCGCGTTGATCTGCTCAAACAGCGGGCGCATACCGTCCAGCCGCTGCAAATAGCCCTTGATCTCAAACAGCTCCACATGGTCCGGCGTCTCCCCCGCCGCGCAGCGGCGCAGGGAGTTGCGGATATCCTTCATCTGGCACAGGCCGGTCATCAGCTTGTTGTACACGTCCTTCAGCTCGCCGGCGGCGTTGGCCGCCTGCTCCACGTTGTACAGCTCCTCCTCCAGTGCAGCGCGTTCCTCCGGCGCATAAAACCGCAGCCGCCGGATGCGTTCCTGCCCGAAGGGCGAGCAGCCGTGCAGCGTTTCCAGCGCGTATTGCAGACCGATCTTCTCTTTTTCCTCAAACTTGACCGCGATCATGCCAGTTCCTCCTTCACATTGATGACCGGTACGTCCACCGCCTCTTTCATACGGAACAGGAATTCATCCTTGTCGAATTTCCATCCGTAAGCGGACACCGGGTTCACGGTGACGCACAGCGTCTTCGCCGCGTCCTCCGTCTCCAGCGCCACCTCACGCACCGCCAGCTTGTCCAGCGTATCGGCGCTGAGCAGCACCTTGCTGGGGTCCTTGACCACCAGGCGGCACTTCCGCAGCACGCCGCTTCGCAGCAGCGGCACCACCATCGTATCCGTCAGTGCGCCGGTCACCAGCGCTGCGCCGTACTCCCTGACGCAGGCCTCCAGCCCGTCGGGGCACTCCGGCGGCAGTGTCTCCGCCTTGGGCAGGTTCATCAGCCGGTAGATGTGCACCGTGTCGGCGATGACCTTCTCCATGCTGGCGTTGTAGCTGGCGCCGGTACACAGGATAACGCCCTCCGCCACCGCCCGGGCGCCCAGGCTCTTGCGCCCCAGTGCTCCGTCGATGACGGACTTCTCCGCCCCCAAGGCAAAAAAGCTCTCAGACACCGACCGCAGCTGCGTGGTGATAGAGGGCCCCGCCAGCTGTACATAGCCGGCGCTGCGGGCGCGCATGATGACCACCTCGCCCAGCGGGGTAGGGATACCTGTGGTCATCAAAATCTCTTTTGTCATATCGCCCAGCCGCAGCATATCCTTGGCCGTGGCGATCAGTGTACCCTCACGGACAAAGATACCCGGTTTTTCCGTGCCGGTGACCACATCGGTGGACTCGCCGTCCCGCCCGATGGAGGTCAGCCCCAGCGTGCCCCGCAGATGGCCCGCCGTCAGCAGCCAGTTGAGCATGGTGGTCTTGCCCGCGTTCTTGCACATACCCACGATGGACATGGTCTTTGTTTCGTTGAGCCGCCGGATCAGCTCGTCGTGCATGGCGTACACGCCCTTTCCTTGGTATTCAGTCAATTTTTGAGTATAACATACCCTTTTGAAAAAAGAAAGGGGGGAAAATGCTTTCCCCCCCTTTCCTTGCCATTTGTCAGAATGTCAGGCGCATCTTGTGCCACACCGCACCGCCGTGGGTAGAACCAGAGATTCCCTCGTCCACGAAGCCCACCTTGCCGTAAAAGTGCAGCAGATGCTCCTTGCAGGTCAGCACAAGGCCCTTTCTTCCCTGCTGGCGGGCCTGCTCCACCACGTAGCGCAGCAGCTTTTCCGCGCAGCCGCGGCGCTGATAATCCGGGTGGGTCACCACGCCGAATATCATCTGCCACCCGCCGTTCTCGCTGTGATAGGACACATCATCGAACATCTCATCCGTCAGATCGTACGCATCGGTGACAAGGCCGTTGACGAAGCTCACCAGCCGTCCCTCGTCCTCCAGAAGCCAGAAGTGGTTCGGGTATGCGGCCAACCGTGCGCGTAAGCTGTCCTCCTGCGCCGCCTCGGCCGGTGGGAAGCACACCGCCTCCAGCGCCGTTACAGCGGCCAGATCGTCCATTGCTGCCAAACGGATCTCCATAGCTGTTCCTCCTTTTCGTAAGTCCTGTGTATACCAGCGGTCATTCCACAGTGACGCTCTTTGCCAGATTACGCGGCTTATCAATGTCGCAGCCGCGCTCCAGCGCTGTGTAGTAGGACAGCAGCTGCAGCGGGATCACGCCCAGCTGCGGCAGGAGCATAGCCTCCGCCTCCGGCACGGTCAACACCGTATCCACCCGCTTGTGCAGGGCCTCGGCCCCGGCCTCGGTGGTCAGGGCCAGCACCCGCGCGCCGCGGGCCTGTACCTCCACCACATTGCTGACCGCCTTATCCAGCAGCGGCAGATAGGCAGCCACAGCGATCACCGGCGTTCCCTGGCGGATCAGGGAGATGGTGCCGTGCTTCAGCTCACCGGAGGCATAGGCCTCCGAGTGGATGTAGCTGATCTCCTTCAGCTTCAGGCTCCCCTCCAGGGACAATGCGTAGTCCAGATTACGGCCGATGAAGAACACATCCTCCTCCTGCGCCAGCCATTTGGCGGCCGCGCGGATATCCTCCGTATGGGAGAGCACCTGCTCCATCTGTCCCGGCAGGGCCTCCAGCCCCCGTACCATAGCGCTGTATGTCTCATAATCCACGGTGCCCAGCACGTCGCCGAAATACAGCCCCAGCAGGTGTAGCACCGCCATCTGGGTGCTGTACGCCTTTGTGGTGGCCACGGCGATCTCCGGTCCGGCCCAGGTGTAGAGCACGTCGTCGCTCTCCCGGGCGATGGACGAGCCCACCACGTTCACGATGGACAGCACCCGGGCGCCGCGCTTTTTGGCCTCGCGCAGGGCGGCCATGGAGTCCAGCGTCTCGCCGGACTGGCTGATGACGATGACCAGATCGCCCTCGCCCACCAGGGGGTCGCTGTACCGGAACTCCGACGCCAGGCAGACCTCCACCGGGCGGCGCAGCAGCCGTTCCAGGGTGTATTTGCCCACCATGCCCACATGGTAGCTGGACCCGCAGGCCACGATACAGATGCGGCCGATATCACGGATCTCTCTGTCAGTCATAGTCAGGTCGCTGAGCACCACACGGCCGTCCCGGATGCGTCCGGTGATGGCGCGGCGCACCGCCGCCGGCTGCTCATAGATCTCCTTGAGCATGAAGTGGTCGTAACCGCCCTTTTCCGCGGCGTCCACATCCCAGTCGATGTGACGGTGCTCCTTGTCGATGGGCCGGCGGCGCTCGTCGTAGATACGGATACCCTCCGCCGTGATGACAGCCAGCTCGCCGTCATCCATATATACCACGTCACGGGTGTGCCGCAGCAGCGCCGTCACGTCCGAGGCCAGGAAGTTCTCCCCCCGGCCGCAGCCCAGCAGCAGCGGCGCGTCCTTTCGTGCGGCGATGATCCGGTCCGGCGTGTCGGCGCACAGGATACCCAGCGCATAGGATCCCTCCACCCGGGAGAGCATCTGGTTCACCGCCTCGAACACATCGCCGCACTGGCTGTAATACCAGGCCAACAGCTGGGCCACCACCTCCGTATCCGTCTCGGATACGAACGTGCAGCCCTTCTGGATCAGCTCCTGCTTCAGCCGGGCGAAATTCTCGATGATCCCGTTGTGCACCACGGCGAACTTTCCGTCGCCGCTGACCTGCGGATGGGCGTTCACCTGGTTGGGCTCACCGTGAGTAGCCCACCGGGTGTGGCCGATGCCCACTGTCCCCGGCAGATCCGCCCCGCCGTGGGTCAGCGTCTCCAGCGCCGCAAGACGCCCCGGCGTCTTGCGTACCTGAAGGGTGTCTCCGCTGCAGACCGCGATACCGGCGGAGTCATAGCCCCGGTACTCCAGGCGGCACAATCCGTCCAGCAACAGCGGCGCAGCCTGCTGCTGTCCAACGTATCCTACGATACCACACATATAAGCAAAATCCTCCGATCAATATAATAGGTCGGAAGCACAAACGCGCAGATCATTTGTCTTCACATCCGGTCACAGCCTCTCTGTTTTGCGGTCACCCGCATATTTGCTGACTGTGTACGCACCCGGACGGTACGGGAGAGCATCCGCCGAATACTTCGATCACTCTCCGCCTCGTCGTCTCATGTTCGCCGCCGCCTTCAAAAAGAGCAGCGACAAGCCGGCGGGAAACATCCGTCGGCTGTATGAGCGCTGGCGCTTATGTCGGCCTGTGCCGAGATCCTCCTTTCCGTTCTGCGAGCCATATACAAAGCGGCTTTGCCGCTGTATACCAACATAATTTGCCCCGCCGCGGGGCATACTGCTCCGGAATACAACTTCCGAAGGGGTGTACGATCATGGCGACTGCCTTTTTCCGCACGGTCATTCTCTATCTGCTGCTGATCGCGGGCCTGCGCCTCAGCGGCAAGCGGCAGATCGGCGAGCTGGAGCCCATCGAGCTGGTGCTGACGCTGCTGATCTCCGACCTGGCCTCCGTACCCATGCAGGACTTCGCCCTGCCGCTGTTCAACGGCGTCATTCCCATCATCACGCTGATCGCCCTGTCCACATTGTTCAGCGCCATCAGCCTGCGGAACGTACGCTTCCGGGACCTGGTCTGCGGCCAGCCGGCCCTGGTGATCGTGGACGGCAAGCTGCGGCAGGAGACCATGCGCCGCAACCGACTGACGCTGGACGAGCTGTTTGAGCAGCTGCGGGGCCAGGGGATCACCGACCTGAGCGACGTAAAGTACGCCGTGCTGGAGACGAACGGCCGGCTGTCTGTGCTGCCCCGCAGTCCGCTTCAGCCGGTCACGCCGGAGCAGCTGGGGCTGGACGTACAGGACAACGTATTCCTGCCCACCATCCTCATCAACGACGGCCGGGTGCTGACGGATAACCTCCGGCAGGCGGGCCGCGATGACCGCTGGCTGGCACAGGAGCTTCACCGGCAGGGCATCGCCCGCAGTCAGGACGTGTTTTTGCTGTCCGTGGACCAACATGGCACCGTGGTGTGTCTGCGGAAGGAGGCTGCGCGATGAGGGCCGTCCGCATCCCCCTGTTCGTACTGCTGGCCGTGCTGTTCTTCATCCTGTGGAACGCCGCCTGGGTCACGGACCGCTGCGGCGAGTGGACTGCCGCGGTGGACACAGTCACCGCCGACCTGGATGCCGGCGGCGACGGCGGGGCGGCGCTGGGCACCTTGGACGACCTGTGGCAGGACGTTCAAGGCTATATGCACATCATCGTCTCCCATGAGGACCTGGACGAGGCCGAGGCCCTGATGGCCCAGGCCAAGGCCCTGTCTGCCCAGGGCAGCACCGAAGAGCTGTACCCCGTGCTGGCCCAGCTGCGCCACCAGTTCCGGCTCATCGCCGAAACGCAGCAGCTCAGTCCCAAAAATATCTTCTGACGGTCACTTCTCGCTCAGCAGCTTATTCAGCTCGGACATGAACGTGTTGATATCCTTGAACTGCCGATACACAGAGGCAAAGCGGACATAGGCCACCTCGTCGGCCTTTTTCAGCTTCTCCATGACCTTCTCGCCGATGACATCGGTGCTGACCTCGCGCTCCAGGGAGTTTTGCAGCTCCTGCTCGATCTCCAGCGCCATGCGCTCCATGTCCGCCACGGGCACCGGCCGCTTCTCGCAGGAACGCTGGATGCCCCGCAGCACCTTGCTTCTGTCAAAGCTCTGGCGGGAACCGTCCTTCTTAATGACCACCATCGGCAGGCTCTCCACCGTCTCATAGGTAGTGAAGCGCTTTTCGCACTGCAAACACTCCCGGCGGCGGCGGATACTGCTGCCCTCGTCGGCGGGGCGGGAATCCACCACCTTGCTCTCTTTATAACCGCAATAGGGGCATCTCATCTCTCTTGCTCCTCCTTATCTCTACGGCAGATGCCGTATAGTCAGAGACAGTATAGCATATATCCACAACATATGGTAGTCTTTTTTCAAATTTTCGCCGTTATTTCGGCATAATGGGCCGGCCCTCGCCATCAAAGAGGTACGTCACCCGTCCCTGCCCCACGCTTGCAAAGCAGAACAGCTCCGGGATCGGGAAGGGCTCCCCCTCCCGCCACGGGACCAGCGCCCGCACACAGCGCCCCTGCCGCGCCGTCCGCGCCATCTCCGGCAGTCGGGAGAGAAACCCACGCCGTTCCGGCGCTTCGCCGCCGCACGGCCGCAGCACGCCGCGGCGCAATTCCCCGGCGGGAGCCAGCAGTTCCCGGGAAAAGCAGCGCCGCAGCCCGCCGTCCTCGGTGACGCCCAGCAGCACCTCACCCCTGTTGCCCTGCACGTACAGCCGATACAGTCCCTTCTCCGTTCCCCGGCACACCGCCCGCAGCTCCGTCTCCTCTCCCCGCGGACACACGTACAGCGTCCCCACGCAGCTATCCGCCAGACAGACCGGATATTCCACGGCGCACCGCCCCCTTTCACAAAAAACAGGCCTGTGCCATACTATGCACAGGCCTGTTTTCTCATGTCATCGCCGCCGTTCACACCAGATGGCTCCCCGTCAGCCCGAAGCTGACGGCAATGGCGGCGTCCACCTTTTCCATCACCGCGCTGTCCACACGGCCCATGCGCTCCCGCAGGCGCTTTTTATCCAGCGTCCGTATCTGCTCCAGCAGGATGACGGAATCCCGCGGCAGTCCGCTGCCCTGGGCCGCCAGCGCGATATGGGTAGGCAGCTTTGCCTTCCCCAGCTGCGACGTGATGGCGGCGGCGATAACGGTGGGACTGTGCCGGTTGCCGGTATCGTTCTGCACGATCAGCACCGGGCGCACGCCCCCCTGCTCGCTGCCCACCACGGGGCTGAGGTCCGCATAGTAAATGTCGCCGCGTCTGACAGTCGTATCCACACAGTTCACACTCCGAGGCAAGAAGTACCGGAGGGAGATATGTCCCCAGGTCACTTCCATTGTCCCACGCAGCCGCCGGATTTATACGCCGCAGCGCCGTAAATTCCGTTTTGTCCCGCCCGGTCTATCCTATGCGCGCCGCGGCGGCAGTGTGAAGCCTCAGAACCGCAGCAGCAGTTCCTTTTCCACTTCCCGTCCGTCCTTGTAATACACCCGCGGCACCCGCCGGCTGACGGCGCAGGTCAGCTCATAGGGGATGGTCCCGGCAGCAGCCGCCAGCACGTCCACTCGCTGCCGCTTGCCGAACACCTCCACCTCGTCGCCCACCTGCACGCCGGGCAGGTCCGTCAGGTCGATCATGCTCATGTCCATGCAGATGCGTCCCCGCTGGGGTGCCATACCCTCCGCGGTCATAAAGCCGCACCGATCCGACAGACACCGGTGAAAGCCGTCCGCGTAGCCGTAGGGCACCACGCCCATCCGCGTGACGCGCTCTGTGGTGAACCGCCGCCCGTAGCTGACGTCCGTGCCCGGCTCATAGGTCTTGATGGTGCTCACTGTGGTCTTGAGCGCCATCACCGGGTGCAGCCCCAGCTTCTCCGCCAGGTCGCCGCAGCCGTACAGCAAAATGCCGGGACGCACCATGTCCATATATGTCTCCGGGTACGACGCCACGCCGCCGGAGTTGGCGCAGTGGCGTATGACAAACCGCTGGCCGCGCTTTGCTTCCACCGCGTCGATGACCCGGTGGAACAGCGCCAGCTGCTTTTCCGTATAGGCGCGGCTGTCCGCATCCGGCTCGTCCGACACGGCAAAATGGGTGAAGATGCCCTCCGCCCGCAGACCCGGCAGGGCGCAGGCCGCGCAGATATCCGCCGTGCCGGTGTCGAAGTGCCTGCCGGAAACCAGATATCCCAACCGCGACATACCTGTGTCCACCTTGATGTGCACCGTCAGCTCGCCGCCGCAGCGCACCGCCTCCTCGCTGTACTCCAGCGCCTTGGCCTGGCAGGACACCGCCTGGGTAATGTGCAGATCGATGAGCCGTCCCACCTGCTCTCGTGGCGTGTGGCCCAGGATCAGGATAGGCATGGTGATGCCGTTGCACCGCAGCTCCGTCGCCTCGTCTATGCTGGACACCGCCAGGTAATCCGCGCCCAGCGCCTGCAGGGTCCGGCTCACCTGTACGGCCCCGTGGCCGTAGGCATCCGCCTTCACCACACCCAGAAACTTCACCTCCGGGCCCACCCGGTCACGCAGCGTCCGATAGTTGTGCGCCAGCGCGTCCAGATCGATCTCCGCCCATGTTCTCCTCAGTGTCGATTCCATTGTTACGCCTCCGTATCTCCCGTGGTGCAGGCAAAGGATATCATTCGCACCGTCAGCACCACATTTCCGTTCTGTGAAAACTCCGCATACCGCGGGATCAGGCTGCTCTCGTCCAGCCACACGCTGCATAGCACCGCCGCGCCGCTTTGCCCGGTGGTCTCCAGCGTCAGGCGCAGGCATGGCGTGTCCTCCAACGGCTCCGTGCCCTGCTCCTTCAGATAGCCCTCCGCCAGTGTTCGCAGCAGCTCTGGCAGACAGTTGGCCGGGCAGATATCCGTGGCATCCCCTGCCGGCAGCAGCTGGTCACGGCTCTTCAGCGACAGCTGTCCGTCCGCCAGCACGGCGGTCAGGCCCTTCAGCGCCTCCGGCGCCGTTACCGTGGTGACAGACTGCCCCGCCCGGTCATACCGGCACGTCAGGGTGAAGGTGCGGTCGTCGCTGGCCGTACGGCTGACCACCTCCGCCTCCATGTCCGCCGATACCACCGTCCGGTACTGGTCCTGCACCGTCAGACTCTTCTCACCGCCGCAGCCGCACAGCAGCACCGCACACAGCAACAGCGGCAGCACACATTTTCGCATGGTCCGTCCCTCCTTTTTTCAGAAGGGCTTTCCGGTCATTCCACCTCTTTCAGCGCATAGGGCAGCTTCTCTATCATATCCGCCGGGGTCATGCCCCGCCGTCCCTTTTCCTCCGCCGCCATATCCCCGGCACGGCCATGGATCCACACCGCCGCGCAGCAGGCGTCAAATGGTTCCATGCCCTGGGCCAGCAGTCCGGTCAAAAGGCCCGTCAGCACATCGCCGCTGCCGCCCTTGGCCATACCGTCGTTCCCGGTGGTGTTCACCGCCAGACGGCCGTCCGGCGCGGCTGCCACAGTCCGATGGCCCTTGCGGATCAGGTACACGCCGTGATCGGCGGCAAAGGCGGCGGCCGCCGCCTCACGGGGCGCGGTCATGTCGCCGCCGATGCGGGCCAGTTCCCCGTCGTGGGGCGTCAGCACCGTCACACAGCCCCGGCGGCAGGACAATGTATCTATATGCCCCGCCAGCGCGTTTATGCCGTCGGCGTCCAGCACCAGCGGCTTTTCCAGCGTCAGCAGCGCGTTCACCAATGCATCGCTGCCCTCGCTCCGCCCCAGGCCGCAGCCCACGGCCACGGCATCGCAGACGGCGGCACGGTGGCGTATCTCCGTCTCCGCGGCCGCGGAGAGCCTTCCGTCCTGCTCCGCCAGCGGATGAGGCATAGCGCACAGGCATCTGGCCGCCGCGATGGGCCACACCGTCTTCGGCACGCCCAGGAACACCAGCCCGCAGCCGCTGTGTACCGCCCCGCCGGCACACAGCACCGGCGCGCCGGTGTACCCCACGCTGCCGCCCAGCAGATAGACCTTGCCGAAGGTCCCTTTGTGTCCGCCCTGGTCCCGGGCGGGCATAAGGCCCCGCACAAACGCCCTGTCGATGACCTGCATAGCGCACCTCCCCGTGCCTTTTTGTACAGTATAGCACATATGTCAATTACAAAACCTGCTTTTTTCGTATCGCGCCGCGAAAAAAGTGCTTGCAAGTTTCCTTTTGTTGTGGTATAAGTTATCCATCAAGCAAAAAAGCTGTGAACGGGAAGATCTGCGCCCACGCATCCGGCAGAGAGAGTCGGCCACCGGCTGCAAGCCGACTTGGGATGTACCGCAGTGTTCGCCCGGGAGCTGCCGCGAGGAAATGCGCGGCCGGGCCCCGCCGTTACCGGGCAATGAGTGCGCGGAGAAGGTCCGCGAAGCTGGGTGGTACCACGGAAGTTCGCCTTTCGTCCCAAGACATGGGATGAAGGGTGTTTTTTATTGCGCTTTACCCCATTAAACAACTCTGAAGAGGAGGAAGCAAATACATGAAAGAAAAACTGGAACAGCTGCTGGCCGAGGGCAAGCAGCGCATCGCCTCCGTCGCCACCGAGACGGAGCTGCAGGACATCAAGGCCGCGCTGCTGGGCAAGCAGGGCAGTCTGACCGAGCTGATGAAGGAGCTGCCCAAGCTGGACGTATCCCTGCGACCCGAGATGGGCAAGGCCGTCAACCAGGTGAAAGGACAGCTGTCCGCCCTGCTGGACGAGCGCCGTGACGAGCTGAAGATGAAGGCCTCCGAGGTGGACCCGGACTTTGACATCTCCGTCCCCGGCACCATGCCCCTCAGCGGTGGTCTGCACCCCATCACCCAGATGTGCTACGACCTGAATGACGCCTTCCGTTCCATGGGCTTTGAGATCTTTGAGGAGGATGACATCACCAGCGAGCTCTACGGCTTCGACAACCTGAACTTTCCCCCCAACCATCCCGCCCGCGAGAGCATGGACACCTATTGGCTGGCGGGCCATGACAAGGGCGAATGCTGGGACAAGCTGTGCCTGCGACCCCACCTGACCGGCGGCTCCGTCCGCTATCTCCAGACCCACAAGGCCCCCTACCGCTTCGTGTATCCCGGCAAGGTCTACCGCAACGAGACCACCGACGCCCGGCACGAGCGTGCCTTCTTCCAGTATGAGGCGCTGATCGTGGACAAGGACTTCACCTTTGCCTCCGGCAAGGTGATGATCAAAAGCATCCTCAGCAAGGTCTTCGGCCGCGACGTTCCGGTCCGTATGCGCGCCGGCTTCTTCCCGTTCGTCGAGCCCGGCTTTGAGATCGACATGGGCTGCCTGGTCTGCGGCGGCAAGGGCTGCAGTGTGTGCAAGCACGTGGGCTGGATCGAGGTCATGCCCGGCGGCACGCCTCACCCCAACGTGCTGAAGGCCGCCGGCCTGGACCCCAATGAATACACCGGCTTCTACGTCAACATCGGTCTGGACCGCCTGGTAATGATGCGCTACGGCGTGGATGACGTCCGTCTGTTCCACAGCGCCGATCTGCGCTTCCTGGAACAGTTCCGCTGATAAGGGAGGGTACACGACATGAAAGTATCTTTGAATTGGATCCGCGATTACGTCCAGCTGCCGGCTGACGCCGACCTGAAAAAGCTGGCCTACGACCTGACCATGTCCACCGTGGAGGTGGAGGACGCCACCGATCTGGGCGCGTCCTTCCACGACATGGTGGTGGGCGTTATCAACACCATCGAGCAACACCCCAACGCCGACAAGCTGAAGGTGTGCAAGACCGATATCGGCGGCCGTGTGGAGGACATTGTCTGCGGCGGCAGCAATCTCCGCGAGGGCATGAAAGTAGCCGTGGCCCTGCCCGGCGCCATGTGCAAGTGGCACGGCGAGAGCGACCTGGTGGAGATCAAGAAGAGCAAGCTCCGCGGCGTGGACAGCTACGGCATGATCTGCGGCGCGGTGGAGATCGGCCTGGCCGACCTGTTCCCCACCAAGGAGGAAGCCCACATTCTGGACCTCAGTGACTTTGACGCCCCCGCCGGCACCCCTTTGGCCGACGCTCTGGACCTGAACGATATCATTCTGGAGATCGACAACAAGTCCATGACCAACCGTCCCGACCTGTGGGGACACTACGGCATCGCCCGCGAGATCGCGGCGCTGTACGACCTGCCCATGACGCAGTTCCCCCACTTCGACCGGAACGTGGAGAACACCTCCGGGTTCCACGTCACCGTGGAGGACGCGGAGCGCTGCCCCCGCTACCTCTCTGCCCAGATCGAGGGTCTGAACGTCAAGCCCGCCCCCTATCAGATGCAGAACCGCATCTGGAAGGTGGGCATGCGTCCCATCAACGCGCTGGTGGACATCACCAACTACGTTATGCTGGCCACCGGCCAACCCACCCACGCATTTGACTCCGACCACATCGCCGGCCACGTGATCGTCCGCCGCGCCGGCGAGGGCGAAAAGCTCCTGCTGCTGAACGGCAAGGAGCTGGCCCTGTCCTCCGACGATTTGGTCATCGCAGACGACGCCGGCGTGGTGGGTCTGGCGGGCGTCATGGGCGGCGCCAAGGACTCCATCCTGCCGGATACCTCTAAGGTCATCCTGGAGGTCGCCAACTTCGACGCCAAGGGCATCCGCCGCACCGCCCTGCGGTACGACAACCGCACCGAGGCCTCCGCCCGTTATGAAAAGGCCATTGACCCGGAGCGCTGCGACCAGGCCTTCGACCTGTCCATGCAGCTGTTCTCCGACCTGTACCCGGAGATGAAGGTCACCGGTCTGGTGGACCAGTACCCCGAGCACCTGAAGCCGGCGGAGATCGACGTGCCGCTCAGCTGGCTGGAGCGCCGGCTGGGTAAGCGCCTGTCCCCGGATGAGATCAAGCACAAAATGGAGCTGCTGGGCTACGGCATCACCTTCAATGGCGACAATATGCATGTGGTGGTCCCCACCTGGCGTTCCACCGGCGATGTGTCCATCCAGGCGGATATCATGGAGGAGGTCGCCCGGATGTACGGCTACGAGAACTTCGAGGCCGAGCCCATCACCACCACCTTCGACGGCGCCATCAACCAGCTGGACAAGGATCTGGAACGGCGCATCAAGGAGTATCTGGCCATCCGCTGCGGCATGCAGGAGATCTTCACCTATCCGTGGATGGAGGAATCCTACGTCAACGCGGTGCTGCAGAGCACGGAGGGCATTCTGTCCCTGTCCACGCCGCCGTCTCCCGCCGAGCGGTTCGTGCGCTCCTCCCTGCTGCCCAACCTGTGCAAGGCCGTGGTGAAGAACGAGCGCTACTTCGACGAGTTCTCCATTTTCGAGACGGCGCAGGTGTTCCGCGACGAGAACTACACCTCCCCCTACGACGAGCGCGAGAAGCTGCCCTCCCAGCGCAAGAACGTGGCGGGCGCCTTCGCCACCACCGGCAAGGATATCACCGCCCTGTTCCGCAAGGCCAAGGGCGTGGTGGAGATGATGGCGCGCTACGTCCACATGGAGGCTCTGGCCTTCAAGCAGACCGAAAAGCCCGTCTGGGCCGACAACGTGGTCTGGCTGAACATCTACCGCGGTGACGAGAAGGTAGGCGACCTGGCCCTGCTGGCCAAGAAGGTCTCCATGGCCTGCGGCATCAAGAACATGAATGTAATGCTCTTCCAGCTGGATCAGGACTCCCTGGTCCCCCTGAAGTCCCGCACCAACACCTTCACCCACCTGGCCGAGTATCCCATGACCGACTACGACATCTCCCTGCTGGTGGATGGTTCCGTCCAGTGGAAGGACGTGGCCCAGACCGTCCGCGGCATCAAGAGTGAGCTGCTCCACGGCGCGGCCTTCGTAGATGAGTACCGCGGCAAGCAGGTCCCGGCAGGCAAGAAGTCCCTGACGCTGCGCCTGGCCATCGGCTCCAAGGATAAGACCCTGACCTCCGCCGAGATCGAGGAGGTCACCTCCGGCGTGCTCAACAAGATCGCCAAGCGCTTCGGTGCGGAGCTGCGCCGCTGATCCCGCGCAGATTTCCCCCTGTACCGCGCACTTTTTCCCCTTTACAGTTCCAGGAAAAGAGCGTATACTAAAAGTGATCTTGAGAAAATGAGAAAGGCGGTGCCCACATGGACGAATTTACCCGTAAGTTCAACGCGGCAGAGGATAAGGAGCAGCAGGTACACCACATCCTCACCTCCGTCTACGAATCACTCAAGGAGAAGGGCTATGATCCCATCAATCAGATCGTGGGCTACATTCTCTCCGAGGATCCTACCTACATCACCAACCACAACTCCGCCCGGTCCCTGATCTGCAAGATCGACCGGGACGAGCTGCTGCAGGTCTTGGTGAAGAGCTATCTGGAGCTGTAAGCGTACCGCTGTAAGGGGCTGCCGTGCAGAAGCGCGGCAGCCCCTTTTTCCTTTGCGGCACAAAGTCCCATATTTTTCCTGCCGCGCCTGCGTTGACAGCCCCGTCCAAATGTGTTACAATTTGGTTACAAAAATTTTCGGAGGTATCATCATGGCTGAAAACAAAAAGCCCGAAGGGCTTGTCTATAAGAACCACCCCCTGCGCCGCGTAGACAATTTCATCTACTACGGCAGCATGGCAGACAAGTACATCGTCCTGCTGCAAATTCTCGACACCGTCAAGGAGCAGGACATGGACGTGGCCAAGCGTGTATCCGTCCAGCTTCAGCTGACCGACCCGGACCTCAAGTCCCGGGACCGCGTGGTCAAGAAATCCGAGAAAGACAGCCTCTATGCCGCCATGGATGTGGGCTGCATCTGGCTGGAGCGTGCCCTCGCCGGCAAGCTGTAAGCCATGAAGCGTATTTTTTCCGCACTGGCAGTGGCTCTGGCCACGCTGTTGGTCATCGGCGGTGACGCGGTGGTCAACTTCGGCGGTGCCGCCGCCAGCATGACCGACGCCGCCCCCGCCGTGCCCCTGACCATTGCCTCCGTCTCCGCCCTGCCCACCGACACCACTGAGCCCTCTCCCGAGACAGCACTGTTCTCCGGCCTGCTGGGCGCAGCGGCGCTGACGGCCCATCCCGGCGGCGAGACCGCCGAGGATGCCCTGCTCAACAACGAGGACGCCGCCAAGGCTGCTGCCGCACAGGCCGCCGAGGAAGAACCGCCCCAGGAGACGCCCGAGGCCGACGAGGCGCCCGTCTCCACCGCCGTTCAGGCACTGGGCGTGATCTCCGGCACCGGCGTCCGTATGCGCAGCGGCGCAGGCACCGGCTATGACATCCTCAAGACCCTGGACAAGGGCGCCGTTATCGAGCTCACCGCTCAGGAGGGTGACTGGTACCGTATCTCCTTCGACGGCAAGCGCGGCTATGTGGCCGCCCAGTATGTCACCCGCTACGACACCGCCTCCGGCCTTAACGGCGCCGGACGTGTCACCGCGGACGTGCTGAACATCCGTACCGCCGCCAAAAGCGGCAGCACCTCTCTGGGCACCGTATCTCAGGGCACGGTCATTGCCGTCACTGGCATTGAGTCCGGCGGCTGGTTCGCCGTTACCTACAACGGCATCAGCGGCTATGTGGCCTCGCAGTACGTGCTGATCTGCCCCACCTCCGCCCTGACCGGCACGGCGGACAAGCCCGCCGAGAATACAACGACCGAAGGGTCTCCCGCCGAAGCACCTGCCGAGACCCCGACAACGCCGGCCGCCTCCGCCTCCGGCAGCAGCATCGTCTCCATCGCCCAGCAGTATCTGGGCGTGCCCTACGTCTACGGCGGTTCCTCTGCCAGCGGCTTCGACTGCTCCGGCTTCACCATGTATGTCTTCGCCCAGGTGGGCATCAAGCTGCCCCACGGCGCCACCAGCCAGCTCAGCTACGGCACCGAGGTCTCCCGCAGCGATCTGCAGCCCGGCGATCTGGTATTCTTCCAGGACTACGGCTATACCGCCTCCCATGTGGGCATCTATATCGGCGGCGACCAGTTCATCCACGCCTCGTCCTCCTACTACAACGGGCACTGCGTGGTGATCACCTCCCTGTCCGAGACGTACTACAACAACCACTACCTCACCGCGCGGCGGCACTGATGCAGACAAAACACCCACGGCTTCAGCCGTGGGTGTTCTTTTTTACAGCGCCGCCCGTTCCGAAAGCGGGCTGCATATGGTGTTCTGCAATGGACCTGTACACCGCGCCGAAGCCGCATCGCGTCACTCCGCGCTGCCGTCCGCGCTTTCGCCCTCTGCCGCCTTCTGCGCCGCGGCGATATTCACATACAGCTCCTCCGGCTTGTGGGGATGCAGCTTGATGTTGTACAGCAGCATGAACGCCGACACCAGCACCATCACCAGGCTCAGCGCCTGGCTGACGCGGATGGGCTCGCCGCCGATGGTCCAGTTGAACAGGTACAGGCTGTCGGTCCGCAGCCCCTCGACCCAGAACCGTCCGATACCGTACCACAGGAAGTAGAACCAGGTGTTCTCACCGTCGAAGCGGCGTCCCTTCGCCACGATAAAGACGATCAGCAGCAGCCCCACTACGTTCCACAGGCTCTCGTACAGGAACGTAGGATGCACCTCCACCAGCGTCCCCGCGGTGGTGGTCAGCTGCATCCGCCACGGCAGCGTCGTCTCCGCGCCGAAGGCCTCCCGGTTCATGAAGTTGCCCCAGCGGCCCACCGCCTGCCCGATCAGGAAACCCATCACGATCAGGTCGGTCAGCGCCCCCAGCTTGAAGCCCCGCTTTTTGCTGAGCACGAAGCACACCAGCACCGCCGCGATCACGCCGCCGTAGATAGCCAGCCCGCCGTCCCATATAGCCACGGACTCCGCCCAGTCAAAGGAACCATCCGCTTTTTTGAACCGGTCCAGATAAAACAGCACATAGTACAGCCGCGCCCCCACGATAGCCAGGGGAATGCCCCACAGCACGCCGTCCATCAAGTTATCCTCGGTGATTCCGTACTTCTCCTTCTGCTTCATGCAGAACCACAGCGCCAGCAGCACGCCCAGCGCGATGATGATTCCGTACCAATAAATGGCCTTTCCTCCGATATGGAAGGCTACGGACGAGCCGGTAAAGGCCCAGTCCCCGAAAAGCCCCGGAAACCGGATGGGGCTGTCCGCCATGATCCTCACGTTCATGTTATCCCTCCTTGGGCGCGATCACCGACAGCGCCATGTGCGCCCGCGTGAAGTTCTCCCGCAGGAACGCGCGCACATCCTCCGCGGTGATGTCATCGTATATCTCCGGGAAGCGGTACGGGTCATACCCCTGGAACCGCCCCTCCGCCATGGACACGGCGATGGACTCAAAGGCGTTCAGCTCCCGCAGCGCCGCGCCGAAGTTGGCGTTGACGATCCGCTTGTAATAGTCGCCGTCCACACCCTCCGCCGCCAGCCGCTGCGCCTCGTCCAGAATGGCCTCCGCCACGGCCTTCGGGTCCTTGCTGTCGCCGCCGGCATAGGCATAGGCCGCGCCGGGCAGCAGGTCGAACGCCGCGCCGAAGGAGCCGTTGATCAGTCCCTGGCTGTACAGCCGCGCATACAGCGGGCTGGACTCGCCCATGAGCACATCACAAGCCAGCTCGCCGATGGCGGCAAACCGGTGCTGCGCCTCCCCTCCGTGCTGGGGCGGGCACTTGAAGCCTACCAGGAACGTGGGCATGGCCACCTCCATCTGTGCCTCGGCATAGCCGCAGGCAGCGTCGGTACTCTCCTCCGCGCCATAGTCGCGCCGGATGATCGCCCCGCTCTCCGCCGGCAGCACCCGCTTTGCCGTGGCCAGCACCGTCTCGGGGTCCACATCGCCTACCACCACCAAGCACATATTTGCCGGGGTGTAGAACGCCTTGTGGCAGTCATACAGCGTCTGCGCCGTGATATGGCTGATGCTCTCCACGCTGCCGGCCACCGGCGTCCGCGCGGGACTGCTGCGGTACAGCGCCTGCATCATCTGCTTGTACACCTGCCACTCGGGGTTGTCCTCGATCATGCCGATCTCCTGGCCGATGATGCCCTGTTCCTTCTCCACGCTCTCATCGGTGAAATAGGGCACAGACACAAAGGACAGCAGTATCTCCAGATTTTCGTAAAACTTCTCCGTAGAGTCAAAATAGTAGCACGTAATGGCGTTGGAGGTGAAAGCGTTGGGCTCCGCGCCGTTTTTCGCCAGCTCCTGCAGGGCGTTGCCGTCCTTCGTGTCGAACATCTTGTGCTCCAGATAGTGGGCGATGCCCGCCGGAGTGTCCAGCCACTGTCCGTTCAGCTCAAAGCGCATATCCATGCCGCCGTAACGGGTGGCAAACAGCGCGTACTTTCGGGAAAAGCCCTGCTTCGGCACGATGCACACCGGCAGTCCGTTGTCCAGCGTCTCCCATATCACTTTCTCGCCGATGCGGGGATACAGCTTCTTGTCCATGTTACGCCTCCTCCTTTCCCCGCAGGAAGTACACCGTATCCGGCTTCACCGTCTGTGCCGCCGCCACGATGCGCTCCTTTGTCACCTGCTCCAGCGCTGCGGCCAGCTCCTCCGGTGTCTCCTCGACCCCAGCCGCGATCTGGCCCAGATAGAAATTCTCCAGCGCACCCTGAGAGTCCGACAGTGACAGCAGCGACGCACGGATGGCCTGCAGAGCACCCTCCTGCTCCCAGTCCTCCCAATCGCCCTGCTGCACCGCCTGCAGCTGGCGGCCGATCTCCGCCTCCGTCCGTTCAAAGTCCGCGGTCTCCACGCCGCTGGACACGGTCAGAATGTTCTTGCTGCGGGCATAGCTGCTGGAGGCGTAGTAGCACAGGCTCAGCCTCTCCCGCACGTTCAAAAACAGCTTGGAGTTGCTGGTGCCGCCGAAAATCAGATTTGCCAGCACCATGGCCGGATAGTCGTCGCTGCTGCAGCGGTAGCCCATGGCCAGCTTGCCCTGGGTCACGTCCATCGTCTCCACGATCCGCCGGGGCGTATCCGGTGCCTGTATGCGCTGCACCTCCGGCAGCGCCGTCTGGGCGCCGCGGGGCAGCGCCGCCAGCGCCGTGAGCACTGCGTCCTCCACACGCTGCGCCTCCGCGCTGCCGCAGTAGATGACCTCCACCCGGCTGGACGCCATCAGCGCCTGCCCATGGACATACAGTGACTGGTTGGTGATACGCCCGGCCGTCTCCTCGTCTCCCAGGCGCAGCACGCTGTACGGCTCGCCGGCGCACATCTCCTGCATGAGCCGGATATCCGCCCAGTCACGCTTGTCGTTCTTCAGACCCCGAATGGCGTCGATCAGGTTGGCCTTTTCGCTCTCCACATAGCTGCTCAGAAAACGTCCCCCGTGGGTCACAGGGTCCAGCAGCAGCTCGCCAAGCATCGCCGACACAGGCTCCAGCAGCTTCTCGCCGTGGGGCGTAAAGGCGTCGTCGATAAAGCCGGCGGCAAAGCCCACGCACTGGCGCTCGCCCTTTTTGCGGACGGTATAGTCGACATTGGCGCCATACAGCGTATCCAGCGCGGCGGACAGGCTCTCCATATCCGGGCAGCGGACGGTGCCCCGCCGCAGCACGGCGGGCAGCAGCGCGTTGGCCGCCGCTGTCTCCCTCTGCAAAGGCGCGATCAGCTGCACGGTCATGCGGCTGGTTTTGAAGCGTTGTGCGGGCAGATACGTCAGAAACACGTCCTGCATGATCTCCCGTCGATTATCAAACATAGTCACTACCTCCGGTACAAATACGCACTCATCGTATAGTATACACCAAACTTTTCCAAAAGAAAAGAGGGCGTTTTTCAAAAGACGCAAAAGACACAAGTATCCCCCGGCGAAGCCGGGGGATACTCACATATTCTTCCTGATGCTGCCCAGTGCTGTCTTTTCCAGTCGTGACACCTGCGCCTGTGAGATGCCGATCTCGCTGCTGACCTCCATCTGCGTCTTCCCCTGGCAGAACCGCAGCGCCAGTATGCTCCGCTGCCGCGGGTCCAACCGGGCTATGGCGTCCTTCAGCGCGATGCGGTCCAGCCAGCTCTCGTCGGTGTTCTTCTCGTCCCGCACCTGGTCCATGACGCACACCGTGTCCCCGCTGTCGGCATACAGCGGCTCGTACAAACTCACCGGATCGCTGAACGCGTCCATGGCGAACACCACGTCCTCCCGCGGAATGTCCAGATACCGCGCCAGCTGCTCCACCGTGGGCTCCCGCTGCGTCTCCGCCAGCAGCGCCTCACGGGCCCGCAGGATCTTGTAGGCCGTGTCCCGCATACTGCGGCTGATCCGCAGGGCGCTGTTGTCCCGCAGATAGCGGCGTATCTCCCCCACGATCATGGGCACGCCGTAAGTCGAGAACCGCACCGGCTGCTCCACATCAAAGTTGTCGATGGCCTTCATCAAACCGATGCACCCCACCTGGAACAGGTCGTCGGCGCTCTCGCCCCGCCCCGCGAACCGCTGCAGCACCGACAGCACCAGCCGCAGATTGCCGCAGATCAGCTGCTCCCGCGCCGCTGTATCACCTGCGTGGGCGCGGCGCAGCAGCGCCGTCATCTCATCGTTTTTCAGCACAGGCAGCTTCGCTGTGTTGATGCCGCTGATCTCCACTCTGCCCCGCATGACGCCACCTGCCTCTTTCGTGATAGTGGCAGTATTTCCCGCCGGTGCGGCGGTTATTCTCCCCGGCGAAAAGCCCTAAGATCCGACGGTATGGGACAGCCTCCGCCGCGCATATCCTGACGGCAGGAGGTGACACCGATGCTGTGCAAATTTTCGCTGCTGCGGCGCAAAGAGGTCATTAACCTGTGCGACGGCTGCCGCCTTGGCTGTGTGGGCGACGTGGAGGTCACGGTGCCGGAGGGCTCCGTCAAGGCGCTGATCGTCTTCGGTCCCTGCCGGTTCTTCGGGCTGTTCGGCCGGGGCGAGGATTACTACATCCCCTGGGAGTGCGTCCAGAAGTTCGGCGATGACATCATTCTGGTGGATAAACCCTTCCGCCGGGACCCGCCGCCACCGCCCCGCCGTAAAAAGGGTTGGCTTTTCTGAACCATGCTTGTTAACAGCTTTTTATCACACGATCGGATTTGTTGCAGGTTCTTCTGAAATTTGTCATATGAGCGCATGATTTTCACGCATCAGCCCTCCATTTTTGCCGATTTCATGTGGAAAAATGTCGAAAAAGGAATTGACTTTACGGCGAAAATGCGGCATAGTAATTTGCACTACATACAGTAGGGTATTGTAGGGGTTGAAAACACTACCGCGAGGCGCAGACTGCGTCCCGCGTTTCTGCCCCTACTTAATTTTTTTGCTTTTTACCGTTTGGAGGTGTATTCCGTGGCATATATGCGGCTGGGCGATCTTTTGGTCTCCTCCGGTATCATCACCGGCGAGCAGTTAGAGCAGGCCCTGGCCCTGCCCCGCGAGGACGGCCAGCGTCTGGGCGATGTTCTCATCCGGCAGGGGGTTATCTCCGAAGCGCAGCTCATTGACGCGCTGCGTGTGCAGCTGGGCGTGGACTTCGTGGACCTGACCGCCGTGTCCATTCCCGTGGAGCTGGCCAAATACGTCCCCCGGAACCTGGCCAAAAAGTTTCTCGTGGTCCCGGTAAAGCTGGTGCAAGACCGCCTGTACCTGGCCATGCACGACCCCCTGGACTTTGTGGCCCAGGACGAGGTCAAGACCGCCTCCCGCAAACGCATCATCCCCATGATCGCCACCCGCAAGGCGGTGGAGCAGGCCATCGAGCGCCTGTACGGCAGCGAGGGCACCGCCCGCGTCATCGAGGAGATGAAGCGCGAGGCCGGTGCCGGCGAGGACATCATCCCCGCCCAGATGGCCCGGGACACCGCCGACCCGGAGGCCTCCGCCCCCACCATCCGCTTTGTCAACTCCCTGATCGAGCGCGCCTTCACCGAGCGCGCCAGCGACATCCATCTGGAGCCCCAGGAGGGTGAAATGCTGGTGCGTATGCGTATTGACGGCCTGCTGCAGCGTGTGCTCACTGTGCCCGCCGATCTGCAGAACACCGTCATCTCCCGCCTGAAGATCATGGGCGGCATGAATATTGCCGAGCACAAGGTGCCCCAGGACGGCCACGCCATGTTCTCCGTCCGGGGCCACAGCCTTGACCTGCGTATCGCCTCCATGCCCACCGTTTACGGTGAGAAGATCGTCCTTCGCCTGCTGGACAAGTCCGCCCAGGTGCTGGACAAGTCCGTCCTCGGGCTGGAGGGCCGCGACCTGGACAACTACAACGCCCTGCTGAAAAACACCAGCGGCGTGGTGCTGCTGGTGGGCCCCACCGGCTCCGGCAAGTCCACCACCATGTCCAATATGCTCCGCGACCTGTCCAGCGACGCGCTGAACATCGTCACGCTGGAGGATCCGGTGGAGTACCACCTTCCCGGCGTGAACCAGTGTCAGATCAACGAAAAGACCGGCATGACCTTTGCCAGCGGCCTGCGCGCGATCCTGCGTCAGGACCCGGACATCATCGCCGTGGGCGAGATACGCGACGGTGAGACGGCCTCCATCGCCATGCGGGCAGCCATCACCGGCCACCTGGTCTTCTCTACCCTGCACACCAACGACGCCGTCTCCGCCGTCCACCGTCTGGAGGACATCGGCGTGGAGCCCTGGTTGGTGTCCAGCGCCCTGCGGGGCGTGGTCAGCCAGCGTCTGGTCCGCAAGCTCTGTCCCCACTGCAAAACGGCTTACCGTCCCTCTGCCGAGGAGCTGCTTCTTCTCGGCCTGCCCGAGGACAGCGACGTCACCTTCTACAAGGGCGCCGGCTGCCCCGAGTGCCGCCATTCCGGCTACATCGGCCGCCGCGCCGTGTTCGAGATACTGCTGCTCAACAGCCGCCTCCGCCGGCGCATCAGCCACGGCGCCGACGGCGATGAGCTGCTGGCCGCCGCCCGGCAGGACGGCTTCACCACCCTGCGGGAAAGCTGCCGTGAGCTGGTGCTCTCCGGCGTCACCTCCGCGGCGGAGGCCGCCCGCGTCATCAACACCGCCTCCGAGGCCTGATTTCACAGAAAGGAGCGCCCCGCGCCCATGACCACATTCCGTTATAAAGGCCAGACCGCCGGCGGCGCGAAAGTCTCCGGTGTGCTCCGCGCCTACGATGAATTTGAGGCGGCGGACAAGCTCCGCGAGAGCGTTGCCATCATCACGAAGCTGGAGGCCGTTCCCGAGAAGAAGGAGAGCGTGCTCTCCCGCCCCGTGGCCTTCCGGGTCAAGGAGAAGGAGCTGGCGCTCCTGTGCTCCCAGTTTGCCATCATTCTGGCCTCCGGGCTGTCGGTGGAGCGCTGCGTGTCCATGGTAGCCGCCCAGACGAAGAACAAATACCTCCGCCGGATGCTGGATAAGGTCTCCGAGGAGGTGGGCGCGGGCTACTCCCTTGCCCAGAGCTTCGAGAACAACGCCCCCTACCTGCCCAAGACCTTTACCGAGACGCTGCGCGCCGGCGAGCAGTCCGGCACGCTGGAGAGCTGCTTCCAGCGTCTGCATGCCTACTACGACCGTTCCGCCAAGACCAGGGCCAAGATCGTCAGCACCCTGACGTACCCCGTGATGGTCATCATCGTGGCCATCGTCGTCTTTGTCATCATCATCGCCGTGGCCGTCCCCGCCTTTACTACCGCGTTTAACGAGATTGGCAGCGACCTTCCCGGCGTCACCAAGGCGCTGATGGCCGTCAGTACCTTCTTCACCAAGTGGTGGTGGCTGGTGCTGGGCGTTCTGGCCCTGCTGGTCATCGCCTACCTGACCTTCCGCCGCACGGAGCGCGGCCGCGCCGCGCTGGCCGCCTGGAGCCTGACGCGCGCCCCGCTGCGCCGCATACACTCCATGAACGCCGCCGCCCAGTTCGCCCACAGCATGGCCACCCTGCTGGCGGCAGGTCTGCCGCTGCCCCGGGCACTGGAGGTCACCGCCAACGTCGTGAGCAACTACACCTTCTCGCTGGCGGTCCGTCAGGTCCGGCAGGACGTGGAGCGCGGCCGTCCCATGGCTGAGAGCATGGCCGGCATCGAGTGCTTCCCCGCCATGCTCACCGAGATGGTGGGCGTGGGCGAGCGCTCCGGCTCTCTGGAGGAGACGCTGGACGTCATCGGCGACTACTACGACAACGAGGTGTCCGTCACCACCGCGCGGCTGCTGGCCGTGCTGGAGCCCATCATCACCATCTGCCTTGCGGTGCTGGTGGTGGTGCTGCTGCTGGCGGTGTACCTGCCCATGTTCACCCTGTACGGCGGCATATAACCAAGGTATCATTTCCGCGCGCAACGCCGCGGGACGATATAGAACTACAAACAGAAAAGGAGAAACTACCCATGCTGAAAAAACTCAACAACAAAAAAGGCTTCACCCTGATGGAGATGCTGATCGTCGTCGCCATCATCGTCGTGCTGGTGGCCATCGCCATCCCCGTGTTCACTGGCCAGATCGAGAAGGCAAATCAAGCCACCGACGCCGCCAATATCCGCGCTCTGTACGCCGAGTGGCAGGTCGGTATCCTGACCGAGAACAAGGACATTCCTGCTGACAAGGCTGCGTTCCTTGCCGCTCCTGACAACAACGGCGCAACTGAATTCACCTTCAATTACGCTGATACAAAGCTCACGTACACTAATGGCAAAATTGAGTACAAAGCTGACAAGCTGACTGATGCAAACGGTTCCAAGACCTACACTTGGACTCTGGGTCAAGAAAACAGCTAAATGATCCCCCGCCCCGGCTGTGCCGGGGCGGGGACGCCCGCAACGACACAAAGGAGCCTTCCCATGCTGTACGCCGCCCCCGCCATCACCATATACAGCTGCTGCATCGCCGCCCTGCTGGGCGCCTGCATGGGCAGCTTTCTCAACTGCGCCGCGTGGCGGGTAGTACACGGCGAGAGCGTCCTCCGGGGCCGTTCCCACTGCGACGTCTGCGGCCATGTGCTGGCGCCCCGCGATCTTGTGCCGGTGTTCAGCTATGTGTTCAGCCATGGCCGCTGCCGTTACTGCGGCGCGAAGCTCTCCCCCCGCCACGCGGTGGGTGAAGCGGTGGCCGCGCTGGTGTTCGTGTCGCTGCTGCTGCGCTATGATATCTCCCTCCGGACCCTCGAAGCCTGGGCCGTGGCCTGCCTGCTGCTGGCCTGCGCCTTCGCGGACCTGGAGGGGTACATCATCCCCGACCGCTTTATCGTGGTCGGCGTTGTGCTTTTTATCGTCACTCTGTTTTTTGTCCCGGACCCGGGCAAACGGGCGCTGGACGGCCTCATCGGCGGCGTCGCCGTGGGCGGCGGCGTCCTGCTGCTGGCGCTGCTGATGGAGAAGCTGCTCCGCCGTGACGCCATGGGCGGCGGCGATATCAAGCTGCTGTTTCTCACAGGGCTATTTCTGGGCTGGCAGAAAAATCTGCTGTGCCTGCTGCTGGCCTGCGTCGTCGGCATCCTGTGGGGCCTTGTCCGCGCCAAGCACGGACAGCAGGGCCTTCCCTGGGGCCCCGGCATCGCGCTGGCCGCCTGGTGCGCCGCCCTGTTCGGCCAGAACCTTATCGACTGGTACCTGTCATTGCTGTAACGCTTACCATCGATCGACAAGGGCAAACACGCCTGCCAACGTGTCTTTCCGTTGCTTTTTGCCCTTTTCGCCTTGGCGGGCGTCAGCCTCGCTCCAAAGGAACGTCGCTCGGCAGCATCGGCGAGAATATGCCGACTCCGCCCGCCTGCGTCTCAAAAACTAAAAATCATTCGAAAATACATCGCCGGCAGGTGCGGAGCAGTTTTGCCGGAGCAGAAATGGGTCCAGACAAGAAAAGACCCGCAGAGAATACTTGCCGTATTGTCAAGGGGCTTGACGCAGTATGGGCACATTTCTGCCCGCCAAAACCGTGTCTGCCCTTGTCGATCGATGGTATCGGAAAGCGAGGATCCCCTTATGAAAAAAATCGTTGGCATTGATATCGGCGGCAGTAGCGTCAAGCTGGCCTACTTCGCCGGCAGTACGCTGAAAAAGGCCGCCATGGCCCCCCTGCCGGACAACATGGTGGCTGACGGCAGAATCTTGTCCATGGACGCCATGGCGGACTTCCTCCGCCAGGCCGCCCGGGACAACGGCATTCCCCTGACCAACGCCGCCGTGGTCCTGCCCTCCACCGAGGTCTTTACCCGCGAGCTGACCATGCCCGCCATGACGGAGCAGCAGCTGCGCTACAACCTGCCCTACGAGTTCCGCGACTTCCTTACGGACGAGAAAAGCAAGTACTACTTTGACTACTCCATGCGCGACATTCTCCGCGACCAGGACGGCTATCCCACCGAGATGACGCTGCTGGCCTGCGCCATGCTCAAGGAGACGGCGGAGCGCTACCGCGCCATGATGCGCCGCGCCGGCTTCAAGCTGCAGGTCCTCACCCCCAGCGAGTGCGCCTACGCCGGCGTGCTGGCGGCCTACTACCGCCGCACCGGCCTGCCCCAGCGGGATATGTGCATCGTCAACCTGGGCTACACCGCCGCCTATCTCTACATCTACCGCGGTGCCTTCTTCGAAAGCCGCCGGGAGATCGACCTGGGCCTGAACCGTCTGGAGCAGCTGGTAGCGGAGCACTGCGGCGTGGATATCCATGTGGCCCACAGCTATGTGCTGCAAAACTACAACGACGTGCTCTCCTCCGACTATGCCCAGTCGTTTTACGCCCGCATCGCCGTGGAGGTGATGAAGGCCGTCAACTTCTTCAACTACAACAACCGGCAGCAGGAGCTCACTGACCTGTGCCTGTGCAGCGGCGGCTGCAATATCGGCCCCCTGCGTCAGGCGCTGGCTGAGACCACTCACCTGCACCTGCACACCGCCCAGGAGCTGCTGGGCGACGATGTGGCCCTGGATGAGCCGTGGATGTATCTCCGCGCCATCGGCGGCGTGGACGAGGGACTGAGAGGAGGTCTGCAATGATTGCGGAAAAGAACGGTATCACCGTGGATACGCGCACTGCCGCGCCCGCGCGGAAAATGATAAAGTGCCCCCAGAAGACCGGCATCAACCTGAACCTGCAGGAGGACCGCCAGCGTGACCGCCGGACCCTGCTCATCGGTATTCTGGCCATTGCGGCGCTGGTAACCGTTGTGGTCAACTTCGGCGTGCTCCAGCAGTATCGCCGTCTGGACAAGGCCCAGGCCGCCTATGACCGCGTCCACACCCAGTATGTGAGCGCCCAGGAGGCTCTGGCCGACTATGACCGCGTCCTGCTGGAATACCGCACCTACTCCATGGACTGGATGACCGCCGCCGGCAGCGATGACATCCCCGCCGCCGTGGACCGTCAGGCGGCCCTGGACCTGCTGGAGCAGGAGATGCTCAGCCATGGCTCCCTCACGGCGCTCCAGATCACCCAAAACACCATGAACGTGGATATGTCCGGCATGACCCTGGACCAGATCTCCGCCATGTTCGCCCGCCTGCGCCTCTCCCCCATCGTGGACAGCGTCTCCCTCAGCGTCGCCTCCACGGAGGAGGGCAAGGCCGCCACCATCATGGATTTCACCGTCCGCATCGAACTGCGCCAGCCGGAGGAGGTGTCTCAATGAACCGCGAGCTTACCAAGCGGGAAAAGACCCTGCTGCTGGTCCTGGTGGTGCTGGTGCTGGTCCTGGGCTACTGCAAGCTGTTTCTGGAGCCCATCGACCGCCAGATAACCTCCTTCCGCACCAACACCGACATCGAGCAGGCCGAGCTGGACACCGACCGTGTCCGTCTGGCCCAGCTGGAGCAGATGCAGCAGGCCATTGCCGCCATCAAGGCCTCCGGCCAGGAGCGTGCCCTGCCCCAGTACGACAACGACCAGGCCCTGATGACCGAACTGGACAAGCTCATGGCCGCCACCCTGCAATACGAGGTGGACTGCACCGAGGGCACCACCCAGGAGGGCTATCTCGTGCTGCGCCCCGTGACGCTGACCTACCAGACCGCTTCCTACGCCCAGTCCCGCCAGATCATCGACGCGCTGAGCGCCAGCGCCAATGTCAACTTCCTCTCCAACGTGGACGTACAGTATGATGCCAATAAAGCACAGTACAAAACCGTGCTTCACCTCATCTTTTTCGAGCTGATGCCCTGATTGCGTCCCCACCATTTTTCCGCCCGCGTCCCTTTGCGGGGCAGCGTATCGATTGTGTTATGCAAAAAAAGCTCTCAAAACAGAATAATTCCGGCTTTACGCTGTCCGAAGTCCTCATCGCGGTCGCCATCCTGATCGTGCTGATGGGCCTGGCCATGATCCCCATCACCCGCCATCAGCGCGACCTGCGCCAGACGGAGCTGGACGCCAGGGCGGAGATCGTCTACCACGCCGCCCAGAACAAGCTGTCCGAGCTGCTGGCCAATGGCCGCATTTCCGACTGCTATGCGGAGGATCTGCAGCCCCTGAACAACACGCCGCTGGACGCCGCCGAGAGAAAAACCTCCCTGTACTATGTGACCTCTGCCGCCAAGACCGGCGAAGGCTCCGCCGCCGCGGCCATCCTGCCGAAGGATCAGGTGGACCGCCAGCTGTGGGACAACCATTGGGTGATCGAGCTCGACCCCACCAGCGGCAGCGTCTACGCCGTGTTTTACAGTGAAAAACCCCTGACCTACGACTTTGACAGCTTCAATCCCCTGCGGTTCCGTGATGGCCGGCTGAGCGCCGGCGCCACCGTGGGCTATTACGGCGGCGACAGTGTGCAGTCCGAGATCACCGGCAAGCTGACGCCCCATATGGAGATCATCAACAAAGAGCAGCTTCTTCTGCGCGTCACCTGCGACACGCCTATGGAGCCGCTGCACTTCTATGTGACCGTCTCCGACGGCGTCCACAGCACCTCCCGCATCGAGCTGACCGGCAGCGAGGTCAAGACCGACTATCTCACCTACACCGCCACCATGGTCCTGGACTCTCTCACGGACGGTATGCGCTTCGGCCAGCAGGCCCGCTTCAAAAACAAAAACCTGACCCCCGGCGCGGACCTGACCATCACCGTGGAGGTGACGTGTGAGAACCGTCTGGTGGACTCCGCCTCCGGCACGCTGACCGCCAACAGTCTGTTTGCCGAGGTTCGCGGCGGCGACACCGCCGTTGTTACCTACGCCCGCCACCTGCAAAATCTGGACACGGCCTCCCGCTTGCCCGACAGCATCACCCGCGCCGTGCAGGAGCAGGATATCCAATTTGTCAACGAAAACGCCGACGACGGCTGGGACCGCCTGTACGGCTCCCGCACGTTCACGCCCATCACCAACAGCCGCCTGACCTACTGCGAGAGCAAGGCCACCGTGAACGGTCAGGTCTACCACCCGGTCATTTACGGTCTGACCGTGAACACCACCGGCGACGGCGGTCTTTTTGCCGCCTTCTCCGGCACGCTGAAAAACCTGCGCCTTTGCGGCGCCGACATCACTGCCTCCGGCAATGCCGGCGGCCTGGCCGGCCGTCTCAGCGGCGAGACCGAGATCCTCGACTGTCAGGTGTACCTCAGTCCCACCCGCGACAAACTCAGCACCAAGACCGAACAGGACATCTGGCTCCGCGGCAGCACGGCGGGCGGTCTGGCAGGCCGCTGCGACGGCACGCTGACCATCCGCCGCAGCTTCGCGGCTACCGTGATTCAGGGCGTCCGCTATGCCGGCGGCCTGGTGGGCAATACGGACAGTGCTGCTCTGACTGTGGACCATTCCTACGCGGACTGCTACCTGTACGCCGCCGCCAATAACGGCGTCGCCGGCGGCCTGATAGGCGCCTGCAACGGCACCGCCAATATCGCCCTGTCCAACTGCTACGCCGCCGGCTTCCAGAGCGCCGGCACCACCGCCGGTCTCTCCGGCGGTGAGCTCTCCGGCGGCGACAGCCTCAAGGCCTGTTACAGTGCCTGCGTCCGCCTGGGCACCGACATGAAGCTGACCTACTCCACCGTCAAGCCCCCCGCTGCCGGCACGGCTCCCGCCGACATAGACGCTATCTATTACCTGTTCCCCAGCCGGAACGATCTGTCCGGCACCAGCTTCGTCAATTACGCCGAATGGAGCGGCCAGAACCGCGCAGAGGGCGTAAAGGTCCTGGGCACCGCCTTTACCGCGGAGACAAGCGACACCGTGGCCTACAACCTCATGGACAACATGGGCCTGAGCACCTACTCCTACCCCCGGCTCACCGGTCTGCCCCACTACGGCGACTGGCAGGCGGATTTCGAGTCCGGCGCGCTGGCCTACTATGAAAAATACAGCGACGGCACCTACGGCTTCCTGGGTGCCAACCGCTCCACCCTCCGTTCCGGCGGCACCGTCGTGGACGACGGCTACGGCATGGTCTACCGCACCCAGCCTACGGACGCCATCACCGTCGCCTATACCCTGGGCGGTATAGAAAATACTTACACGCTTTGGCACACTGAGGATATCGGCGGCGGCTACTGGCTGGTACGCCTGCCCGATGCGCTGGTCTATACCAGTGAGGTGTCCCCCGCCTTCTACCGTCAGGTGACGGTGGATGACATCTCCTACTTCTTCAATCCCCACTTCGTCTGCCGCGTGATCCAGAGCGCCGCCCTGCCCAGCGCCCCGGCGGAGGTTGGCATCCGCACGGCCCGTCATCTGCACGACCTGAGCCTGTATTACGATACCTACCGTACCCTGCTGGACAAGACAGCCGTCTTCCGGCAGGAGCGCCCCATCGACTACAACAGCTACGCCCGTCTCACGGTGCACACGCAGCCGCCTATCGGTGCCGCGGACGGCAAGCCTTTCATCCACACCTACGACGGCGGCGGCTATACCATCGCAGCGCCCTCCTTTACCGGCACGGTCAACACCGACGGCACCAGCTATGCCGGTATGTTCGGTCTGAACCGGGGCACCCTGCGCAATATCATACTGCTCACCGCCAATAAGGATCGTACCGTTTCTCTGGAAGGTCAGCTCTCTCTGCAAACCGCCTGCATCGGCGCCCTGACCGGCTGCAACGAGGGCACGGTCTACAACTGCGCCGCCGCGGGCTTCTCCGTGAACGGCGACGCCCGTCACGGCAGTATCCTGTATCTGGGCGGCCTGGTGGGACGCAACAGCGGTACGGTCCGCGCCTCCGGTGTCAGCGCACCGCGCCTTTTCGCCAATAGCCTGTACGCCACGCTCTGCGCCGGCGGTTTCGCTGGCGGCAACAGCGGCGTTGTCCAGCAGTGCTACGCCATGGCCGACATTGAGATCGGCACGATCAACGGCGGCGGCGTGACGCTGGGCGGCTTTGCCGGCAGCAACACCGGCTCCCTCCGCGCCAGCTACTGCGCCACAGCCATGACTTCACCCAATGCGGATATTCACGGCTTTGCCCCCACTGCCGGCGGCGTATCCGGCTGCTGCTACCTCAACGGCGGCACATACCGCTTTGTAGACAGCGTTCACCTATACCAGTACACGGACAGATCCGGCGCAGCTCCGGTGAACGAGCCGGCTCTGCGCGGCATGGCCACCCGGCTGGGCGGCTTTGGCGCCGTCTCCGCCGCCAATACCTTCCAGCACGATAAGACCCTGGACTCCGCCGGCAAGGCCTACCCCTATCCCGGCATCGTCGCCGGCCACGACGGCAGCCGCGTCCATTACGGCGACTGGGTGACACCTGCCGATATGGGCGTTCTGGGCCTGCTGTACTGGGAATATGAGTCCAAGCCCACCGGCAGCGGCTACTATTTCTCCTCGATCGGTGTCCAGGACGGCGAATACAAGGCCAACAGCAGTCTCTGTGTCTCCCATGACGACGGCGGCACCGTTACCGCTTACGGCTACGGTTACTATTGGTCCGCCGGCAGCACCACCGAGCCTGTGCTCTCCACCGGCATCACCGTGACCGGCACTCGCTATACCGCGGCGGCCGATGACCTGCACCGGCAGATGCCGGAATTCAATTTCGTCACCTACAAGACCTCCGATAACGGTCTGCACCTGACCAGCGGCACCCAGGCCAACGATGCCTGGACGCTGACCCACGAGGACGCCGCGCTGACCTACACCGTCAGTCCCTTCTTTGCCGATGCCTTCGCCCTGTCCTCCAACAATGCGCCGGGAACGGCCGCCAAGCCCTACCAGGTACGCTCCATAGAGCAGCTGCAATACATTAACTGGAGCTATATCGACAGTCAGGGAAGCACGACGCGCGATGTCACAGGCAGTAATAGTGACTACAAGTATTATCCCTATCTGCAATACACCAACCGCCGCGGCAATGCGCTGCAGACAAAGGCGATGGCGCTGGCCGGCGACAGCACCGGCGGCCCCCGTCCTATCCTCACCTGGCAGCAGACCCACGACCTCAACGGTGCAGGACACGGCACCGCCGCCGACGGCACGGCCGCAAACTATGACTTCCACCCCATTGCCGGCGCGGTAAACAACGGCCAGTTGAACAACAGGGGCAATGAAACCTATGATCTGACGCTGTACAACTGGTTCGGCGGTATCTACAACGGCGGCAACTACTACATCAAGAATGTGAACATCACCTCCCATTGCTACAACGTGGGTCTGTTCGGTACCACCGCCGGCGCGGAGATCAAAAACATCGTGCTCTACAGCGACAACGACGCCGTTATCCAGCGCAAGACCGACGCCACCCCCGCCTCCGGTGCCACCGGGCCGGAGAATTACGCCACCTCCTACGCCCTGGGCGGTCTGGTAGGCATCGCCTACGACTATGATGAAAACCTGAAGGACAAGACGAAGGTCAGCACCATCAGCAACTGCGCTATCGCCGGCTACACCGTGACCGACAACAGCAAAAACCGGCAGTTCTTGGGCGAAGCCGCCATCGGCGGGCTGGTGGGCGTATCCAGCGCCAATCTGAACAGGTGCTCCGCCGTGGTCAAGCTGAATATCAACTGTACCCACCGCTACGCCAGTGAAACAAACACCGGCGCCATGAACAAGGCCCAGTGGGGCAACTATGTCCGCGTGGGCGGCCTGGTGGGCGGCGTCCGCTATGATGTGTCGGACTGCTACACCGGCGGCAGCATCACCGTCGCCAACGATCTGCTGAACGAGCGCATCCTCACCGGTGATGGCTCCAACACCTCCTTCGTGGATCGCTATGAGTCGACGCCTAAATCCGTCAAAATGACCCAGGGCGGCGCGGAGGCCGGCCCGGACACCTACGTGTACATCGGCGGCATCGGCGGCAGCGGCTTCTCCGCCACCTTCGCCAACTTCTCCGGCAGCAAGGACGGCCAACCCACCTACAACAACTGCTACACCTACATGACCTTCCCTGCCATGGAGGGCACCATCACCGGCATCTCCCTCATCGGCAGCATCGCCGACCGTGCCGGCGTGAACGGCGGCACCGCACAGCTGACCATCAACAACTGCTACTACCTGGACAGCAGCGCCGCGATCTCCTTCAACAACCTCCCCACCTTCTACAGCAAGTTCAACAGGACCTGGTCCCCATCCCAGTGGCAATACATCTACACCTACTACTCCCTGGCCACCCTGTTGAGCACCGATACCGCGCGGATGGATATGCTCTGTGGCGATCTGAGCTATCTGTCCAAGTACACCTGGAACACCGGCAGCAGCCCCTACAACATCAACGGCCTGACAGCCCTGAGCTACGAGCAGATGTCCGGCCATGCGGACATCGACGGAAAGCGCTTCACCGCGCTGCTGAACGGCGGCAGCGACGACGGCAGCTTCCACTGGGTCACCACGGAGGAAAACGGCCAGTCGGCCCACGGCAAATACAGCTTCCCCGGCAGCGCGGCAGCCCTCCGCGGACAGGACTACCCCTTCCCCACCGTATTGACCCAGGGCACCGCCTGCCTGCACTACGGCGAATGGCCCTCCCGCGGCCTGTACTGGAGCAGCGGCGTCCTTTCGCTGGACCGTATCACCACCCCCAGCGTCACACTGTCGCTGCACTTCACCCAGGACACCGACGCTGACGCCGTCCCCGTCATCACCTGCTCCCGCAAGGGCATCGTGGACGTCTCCGTACCGCAGACACAGACGCCCCCGACGGACGTCCGGCACAGCTACACTGTGACCCTCACCGGCCTGTCGGTCGGCTCTACCGAGGTCTTCGCCACGCTGGGTGGCTATACCGCCCGACTGCTGGTGAGCGTCACCTCCACGCTGGACATCTCCGTGGACGGCCTGCCCGGCGATGACTTCTTTGTCGGTGACACCTGTAATTTAACGCTCACCGCCCGCGACAGCCGCGGCAGCGCACTGGATGTCGAATGGACAGTCACGCCCCAGCACGGCAACAGTGTCCTCACGGCCTCTGTTCCCGTTACCAAGGCCGACCGTACGGCATCTGTCACCCTCACCGCCGCCAGCGAGGGTGAGGACCGCACCCTGATCACCGCCGCCTACACTACCCCCGGCGGCGAGACCTTCACCAGCCAGCTGCCCCTCATTATCCCCGTCCGCATGCAGGGCGTGCTGGGCATCGCCAATACCTCTGACCCGGAAACACCGGCCTATAAGCAGGGCATTATGACCCACGCGGGCGACGCCTTCCTGGCCGACACCTCGGCTCCCCTCTACAACGGCGCCCCCTACACCGCCGCCCCCGCCTACACCGGCGCGCCGCTGTACCTGTACGGTCAGGGCAGCGCCGCGGACCTGACGGCCGCCAACGAGGACGGAAGCTACCGCTTCACCCTCTCCGCCGCTGCTGTCACTGTGGGCACCGGCACCGACGCCGTGACTTACGACGCCCTCTCCGGCACGGCGGATTACCGCATCTTTGAGGGCGCGCCCCAGAGCCTGCCGAACACCCTGTTCACCGTCCGTCCCCTGACGGTCAAGGGGCGCAGCCAAGGCCCGATCACCCTCACCGTCACATTGACGGACACCGAAGGCCACGCCTTCACCCTGTCCATTCCCTACACCCTGACGGAGGAGGACACCCAAGTGACCGCCACCCTCCGGGTGGATGAGCAGGCGCTCACCCTGTCTGTTCCCTACGGCACAGCACCGGCGGCAGAAGCCCTGTCCCAGCTGCTGGCGGACCACAACATCCCCGAGGCCGGTATCAGCTGGACCCCGGACATCACCCAGCCGCTGTATGCCGACACGGCCTTCACCGCCGTGCGCAAAACGACGGACAGCGGCGGCGCCCCCACCGTCCCGGACGCCGATATCCCCGCTTCCGGCAGCAAGGACCCTGAGGACACGCCCTCCGACGATCCATCCGCCCCGGACAGCAGCAGCTCCGGCGCCGATCCCACGCCCGAGCCGTCACCGGACACCCTTCCATGACCCACCGCAGAAAGGAGGCCCTCCCGTGCACAAACTGAAAAACCAACAGGGCGCCACGCTGATGATGGCCCTCCTTCTGCTGCTGGCGGCCAGTATGGTCAGCGCGGTGATCCTCACCGCCGCCACCTCCTCGGCCCGCCGTCTGGAGAATGACCGGGCTGCCCGGCAGGCGTATCTGACGGTCAGCTCCGCGGCCCGTCTGCTGCGTGATGATATCCTGAACGCCTCCTTTGTCCAGGAGACGGTGAAGACCACCTATACCAATGACACCTCCACCGAAACGAGCCGCGAAACGACCTCACCCACCGGGTTTACGGCCGCATGGCTCAAGGCCGGCAAGGCCGCCGTGGACAGGGACAGCGGCAAAAGCTTTACCGACACCATCACCCTATCCGTGGACGGGCTGGATGATGTCTCCGCCGTCTTTACCATGGCGCCCAATTACGACATCACCATCGTCCTGCACCTGGCCGACGGCGGCGACAGTGACTGCCGTCTGGTGCTGACGCTCCGCGAAAACAAGGCCGATCCCGCTGTCAGCACCGTCAGCGGCGGCGGTCTCTGGGTCCGCGATGTCACCACGACCACAACAACGATCTCCTGGTCGCCGGACAACGCCACCATCGAAAAGGAGGCGGTCGTATCAAAAAGCTGAACAGCACCCGCGGCGAAACGCTGGTAGAGACGCTGGTCTCCATTCTGATCATCGTACTGACCTTCGTGTTTCTGACCACCGCCGCCGTTTCCGCCGCCAAGATCAACGCTAAGGTCCGTTCCGCCGACATCTCCTTCCACTACAGCAGCGCGGTGTCGAACGACACCGCTGCCCTGACCGCCTCCGGCGGCGGCACCCGCAGCGGCCGCACCACCGTGCAGGTCTATGAGAACAACGGCTGCCTCTATTACGAGGAGGTCACGCCATGAACAAGCTTCGTGACCGCCGCGGCTTCACCCTGACGGAGCTGCTGTGCGCCGTTCTCATCGTCCTGCTCGTCAGCGCCCTGCTGACCGTGGGCGTCCGCTTCGCCGGCCGCACCTACAACAGCTCCATGCAGCTGTCCGAGGCCCAGGAGCTGTGCTCCACCCTTACCAGCGTTATCAGCGACAAGCTGCGCTTCTGCGGCACCGTGACCCCCGGCGCGGACGGCAGTCTGGACCACATCTTCATTCAGGACCTGGGCAGCGTGGAGGGCGAGGGCGCCGCCTTTCAGGTGGATGCCGACGGCCAGCTCACCCTGGGCAGCACCAAGCTGCTCAGCAGCGCCGCCTATCCCCGGGGTCTTCGGGTCCGCGATGTCAGTCTGCGCTACGACAGTGCTTCGGGCATCTTTACCGTGACCCTTCAGGTGGGCACTGTCGACAGCACCCTGGCCGAGACAGACTTCGAGGTCCGGCGCTTAAATCACACATGAAAAAAAAGCACCCCCGGAGGGGTGCTTTTCTTCACTTCTTAAAGCTGTCCTTCAGAGACACACTGCGGTTGAACACCATGTGCTCCGCGGAGCTGTCGCGGTTGTCCAGGCAGAAATAGCCCACACGCATGAACTGGAACGTGGGTGCGTTGACGCCGGTGCGGTCGGCCTGCTTGTCGAATGCCTCCGCCACCTTCCGCATCTCCGGCTCCACCTTGCAGCCGGTGAGCACCGTAAGGCTCTCCGGGTTCAGGCAGTCCAGGAAGTCCTTGTCCGGGCCGTCGGGCTGCTCGTCGGAAAACAGGTTGTCGTACAGCCGGACCTCCGCGTCCATGCAGTTCTCCGCGTCCACCCAGTGGAGCGTGGCACCCTTGACCTTGCGGCCGTCGGCGGGATCACCGCCGCTGGACTCCGGATCATAGGTGCACAGCACCTCGGTGACGTTGCCGTCCGCATCCTTCACACAGCCGGTACACTGCACCAGATACGCGCCCTTCAGGCGGCACTCCGGACCGTTGGGGGTCAGTCGCTTGTACTTGGGCACCGGCACCTCCATAAAGTCCTCCGCCTCGATCCACAGATGGCGCGAGAAGGTGATCTCATGGGTGCCCTGCGCCGGGTCGGTGGGGTTGTTCTCCACCGTGAATACCTCGCTCTTGCCCTCGGGATAGTTGGTCACCGTCAGCTTCACCGGGTGCAGCACCGCCATGGTTCGCTCCGCGTGGGCGTTCAGGTCCTCCCGCAGGCAGTGCTCCAGGAAGCCGTACTCAATGGTGTTGGGAGACTTGGCCACGCCGATGCGCTCGCAGAAGCTGCGGATGGCGGCGGCGGTATAGCCCCGGCGGCGCAGGCCACACAGCGTGGGCATCCGGGGATCGTCCCAGCCGGAGACATAGTTCTCCTCCACCAGCTTACGCAGCTTCCGCTTGGACATGACCGTGTGGTCGATGCCCAGCCGGGCAAACTCGATCTGCCGGGGATGGGCAGGCAGCTCACAGTGCTCGATGACCCAGTTGTACAGGGGCCGGTGTGCCTCGAACTCCAGCGAGCACAGGCTGTGGGTGATGCCCTCCAGCGCATCCTGAATAGGATGTGCGAAGTCGTACATGGGATAGATGCACCACTTGTTTCCCTGCCGGTGGTGGCTCATGTGGTTGATACGGTAGATGACCGGATCGCGCATATTGAAGTTACCGCTGGCCAGGTCGATCTTGGCCCGCAGCGTCATGGCGCCGTTGGGGAACTCCCCGGCCCGCATACGGGCGAACAGGTCCAGGCTCTCCTCGATGGGCCGATCCCGGTAGGGCGATACGGCGGGGATGCCGATGTCGCCGCGGTTGGCCTTGAACTCCTCCGGTGTCAGCTGGCACACATAGGCCAGCCCCTTTTTGATCAGCAGCACCGCCTGGCGGTAGTCCTCCTCAAAGTAGTCGCTGCCGTAAAAGAAGCGGTCGCCCCAGTCAAAGCCCAGCCAGTGGATGTCCTGCTTGATGGCCTCCACGAATTCCTCGTCCTCCTTGGTGGGGTTCGTGTCGTCCATACGCAGGTTGCACAGGCCGTTATACCGCTCGGCGGTGCCGAAGTCGATGGTCAGCGCCTTGCAGTGTCCAATATGCAGATAGCCGTTAGGCTCCGGCGGGAAACGGGTGTGGACGGTCATTCCCTGGAACTGACCACCCTCTGCGATGTCCTCGTCGATGAAATTGATAATGAAGTTTTTGCCGGACTCCTCCGTTTCGGGGGTCTTGATTTCCTCGGCCATGATCTTTCTCACACTCCTTGTATGTCGTAATATTGTGCAAAAGCAATTTTTAATTATAACCGCCCATGAGGGGAATTGCAAGAGGTTTGCCCTCCCTCCTGCAAAAAACTCACAGGGCGTCAAATTCCTCCCGGGTCAGCAGGAGATCCAACGCCTCCAGAAGCCCGTTGGCGGTCAGCCGTGCGGGCAGACCCAGCTCCCTTTGCAGCGTTGCCCGCCTTTCGGCGGAGCCGGGGCCGATCAGTCCCTTGTCCAGAAGATCCGCCTTCGTAATACCGGCGGAGCGGCGGGGTGCGTCCTCCCCCTCGAAGGTGGCACCGGCGCGGCGAAGAGCGTCCGTCAGCACCTGCGGCGTCATACCTTCCACGCCCAGCTTGCCCTCCTTCCCCGGCTTTCTCTTGCGCTTCTCCTTGCCGTACACGTCGGGGACATACGCCTGCTTTACTCTGTCCGGGGGCAGCAGCCCCTTCAGGTGGCTGCGGAGCACGAAGCCCGCGCCGTCCGGGTCGGTCAGCAGGATCACGCCCCGCGCCTCCGCCAGACGGCGGAGATACGCCGCCTTTTCCCTGTCGTTGAACAGGGCGAAGCCGCCCACCTCCACCACGGCGGCGTCCACCGCCTGCAGGAGCGTATTTCTGTCGTACCGCCCCTCTACTACGATGACTTCCCTGACCCGCGGCTTCACTTCACACCTGCCAGTTCCATGAGAAATAGCTTCAGTTCGCCCTCATTGTCCATGTTTCGTTCGCTTTTCATGCGATGATCCAGCGTCTGGCAGCGCTTCACCGCCTCACGGCACCAACTGCGCCGCACGCCTCTGGCTGACTGCATCAGCTTTTTGGCCGGGTAATCGGACTTCATGCGCCACAAATCCTTCAGCCACAGCACGTCCTTGCCGCCGTCGATTGCCAGCCGAGCTGTGTACAGCTGCCGCAGCGTCTTTCCCAATGCCGCCAGAATGCGGATAGGCTCCTCCTGCATCCGCAGCAGTTCTGCAAGGCACTCTGCCGCCTTGTCATAGTCACGAGCCGCCACTGCGTCCGTCATGTCGAACACCCGCGCGTCCAGCACAGGGTCCGCCACAGCGGCGATATCCGCCGCTGTGATTTTCGCTCCCCTGGCATAGGCAGCGATTTTGGCGATTTCCGGCACCAGACCGGTCATCAGGCTGCCGCAGGTGAACAGCAGATGGTCTACCGTGCCTGCATCGATATCCTTCCCGGCAGCGGCAAAACGGCGGCGCACCCACCTTTGCAGCTTCTGCTGTCCCTGCTGGGCAAACTCAATCACCTGGGCGCGCTCCGCCAGGGCCGCCGTGAGCTTTTTTAGCTTGACATCTGTCTTATACGGTATCTGTCGGTACAAAAACACCAGTGTGCAGTACTCCGGGAAGTCCTCCAGCAACGCCACCAGCGCACCCCGCTGGGCCTCGTCCAGCCTGAACAGGTCCATATCCTCCACCGTGACCAGGGTGCGCTCCGCCATCATAGGCATGGCCTCCGCCGCCTCGACGACCTCCTGCATAGTCAGGCCCTTGCCTGCAAGCCTGTGATAGTTGAACTCCTCAAAGCCCGCCGGCACAAGCCGTGCTTGCAGTTCCGCCACCGCCTGCTGCATCAGGTACGTCTCCTCGCCGTGGAATATATAGACATTCCCCACGGCGCCGCTTTGCAGCGCGTCGTGGAATTCCTCATAACCGGGGGTCTTTTCTTTTTTCTCCTTTGCCATGCTATCCTCCGTTCACGGTGATGCGGATGGTTCCCTGCTGGTCTGTGCGCCAGATATCCGCCCCAACTGCCAGCAGCCGCTGGAGCGTCTCCTCCGACGGGTGGCCATAGTTGTTATCGCCCACACTGATGACTGCCGCCTCCGGCGTCACCGCCTTCAAAAAGCGTATATTTGAGCTATATCGGGAGCCGTGGTGGCTGACCGCCAGCACCTCTATATCCGGCAAGGCATAGGTTTCCACCAGCTTTTTCTCGGTGCTGCCGGACATATCGCCGGTAATGAGCAGATCAAAGTCTCCGGCACTGGCCAGCGCTGTCAGGCCCAGCTCGTTCAGATCGCCGCCGGACTGCACCGGCGGATAGATGGTCAAAACGGTATCGCCCAGCGTATCGGCCGTCTCCTTCGTCACATAGGTCACCTGCGCGCCCTTCTCCTCCGCCAGCGACACCAGGCGCTCCCGAACGCCATACTCATCCTCGATGTCCGGCAGGTAGATCGTCTGCACCGGGATACGGCGCAGCACCTCGTACAAACCGTTGGTGTGATCGGCGTGGTAGTGGGTCACCACCACAGCGCTCAGTTCCCGGACGCCCATGCTGTGCAGCGTGTCAGCAGCCAGACCGCCAGGGTCTTTATAGCTGTTGCTGCTGCCGCAGTCCACCAGTGCCGTCTCACCGCCGGAGATCAGAATGACGCTCTCGCCCTGTCCCACATCCAGCGTCAGGGCGGTCAGTACGCCGTACTGATAGTCCTGACGGTTGACCCAGATGGCCGCCGTCAGCGTCAGCACCGACAATGCCGAGGCCAGCAGGTATTTCCGCTTGCCGTCCGGCGTGACAGCACAGCCGATAAAGGCCGCGTACAAAAACAGCAGCCAGTAGATGAGATAGGGATTGGTGAAATACACCGCGTGATAGCGCCAGGACATCATGCCGTTGGCGATCCACAGGATGTACCGCACCAGCGCCCAGGAGATCCAACCCAGCAGGCTGGCCAGCGGCAGCCACACAAAGCCCAGCAGCACCGTCACAAAGGCAGCCATGAAGCTCCATCCCGCCGCAGGCACCGCCAATAAGCTGGACAGCGGCGCTACCAGCACGAAAATGCGGAAATACCAGGCTGTCAGTGGGGCAGTGAACACCACGGCGCTGAGGGTGGCGGACAGGTTCGCCGCTACAAAACACAGTGCGGTCCGCAGCGGCCGACATTTCCCCTTATACCACCCGGTCAGCAGCTTGTACAGCCGGGGCGACAGCAGCACCATACCCAGCGTAGCGGAAAAGCTCAGCTGCAAGCTGACGCTGGCGGCGGCAAAGGGATTGCACAGCAGGATCACCAGCAGCGCGGCTGCCAGGCTGGTCAGAGGGTCACTGCCCCGCCGGAACAGCGGCGCGATCAGCAGGAATATCTGCATGATGCAGGCGCGGACCACCGATGGGCTCATGCCCACCATCACCATGTAAAACAGCAGCAGCGGAATGGTCACGGCGCACAGCAGTCTCTGCCGCCGGGAGATCAGCAACGCCAGCAGCGTCACCAGAAAAGCGCAGTGCAGGCCGGACACCGCAAACAGATGCGCCAGGCCCGTCTCCTGCATGGCCAGATAGTCTCCATCGTCCATAGCGGACTTATCACCGGTAAGCTCCGCTGTCAGGAATCCGCTGACACGCGGGTCATCCCAGATGGCGGCCACCTTCTCGCGGAAAGCTTTGCCCGCCCGCTGGGGCAGCCAGCGCAGGGCATCCCCATCACCCGCCGACAGACGCACATCCTCACGGCCATACAGCAGCGCATACACGCCCCGGGCGTTAAAATGGGTCACATCATCGCTGTCGAAATGGACGGCGGACTGCCACTGGGCCGTGCCCGTGACCGTGTCGCCCGGTCGGGCCGCCAGCAGCTCCGCTTCACCATACAGCACGGCCCTGGCCCGATGATAGCCCTCCAGCTCCACCGTGACCCTGGCGCCGCGCTCCGTGGCCTGCGGCCAATCACAAACGGTGGCGGCAAAGTCCGACGCCGCACCACAGCGGTCCTCTATCGGCTGGCGCACCAGGTGGTCATACCCGGCAAAATAGGCCAGCGATACCGCCAGCGGCAGCAGGATCAGCAGCCCCCGGCGAAAATATTTTTGCTTGCGTGCAGCAAACAGCCACGCAAGCGCCAGCAGCAAAACGCCCCCAGCGGCATACAGCTGCCAGCCGTTCCAGGGCAGCAATGCCGCCAGGAAGACACCGGCAGAGAAGGAAAACCCGATGGTGGCCAGCACACGCATATCCTCTCTCCTCCCCCCCCGATGATCGTGTTGGTTTATTATATCAAATACCGCCGCCTATGACAAGGAAAAAGCCGCCCCTACGGGCGGCCTTTTGTGGTTTATACGCGTGCCAGCTTGTCGCTGCACTTTTGCAGGAAGCGGGCGTTGTCGATAATGGCCCGGGTGTGGGTCCCCTCACCGATCAGGCCATCGGCGTCGTGGGCCGTGACCTTGAAGGTGATCATCTTACCGTTGGCGGATACGCCGGTCACCTCTGCGGTGGCGGACACCTTCATGCCCACCGGCGTGGGCGCCAGGTGACTGGAACTGATCTCCACGCCCACGGTGCCCTTGCCCTCCGGCAGCTCCGGCTGCACGCACTGCATGGCGGCATACTCCATCAGGCCCATCATAAATGGGGTGCCGAACACCTCCAGCCCGCCGGAGCCCACGGCCTTGGCGGTCATATCCGGGGTAACGGTCTTTTCAGCGGTATAGGTCATACCGACTTCAATCATAGTCTTTCCTCCAAACTTGAAAGCATTTCTTGCCTGCACGCAGTTCATGCTATACGCCTAATTGCGTCCACAGCTTATCATAGAACTTCAGCGTCTCCTGTGGCAGGTTGACATAGATCTCACAGCGCTCGCGCTCCTCATCGGGAATGGCCATGATGTTGTAGATCTCCTCGTCCAGCGGCTCGCCATACTGCTCCTCGTAGTACGCGGGATACTCCGCCAGCGCTTCGGCATTGGGAGAAGCATACCAGATGTAGTCCATATTGGCCAGGTTACTGTCGGTAGAGGCGATAAAGTTGATCCACTCATAGGCCTCGGCCTTGTGCTGGCTGGACTTGAGCACACACATGGCATCCACGAACCAGTTGCTGCCCTCCTCGGGAATGACGAAGGCCAGGTCCTCGTTATTCTCCAGCATGGTCAGATAGTCGCCGGCGTAGTACATGGTGATGGCCGCGTTGCCGCCCTCCATCTTGCCGAAGACCTCGTCCATGACGAAGGCCTGATACACACCCTTGTCTTTGGCATTCTTCACCAGCTGGAAGGCCTCTGTCAGCTGTGCCTCGTCTGTGGTGTTGATGTCGTAGCCCAGATAGCAAAGGGCGGCCATCAGCGCGTCGCGGGAGTTGTTGATCATCAGCACCTGCCCTGCGTACTTCTCGTCGAACATAGCGCCCCAGCTGGTGATGGGCTCGTCCACCATAGTCGTGTTGTAGATGATGCCCACGCTGCCCCAGGTGTAGGGTACGGTGTACTTATTCTCCGGGTCGAAGCTCAGATGGGTAAACTGGGGGTCCATCAGCTGAAAATTGGGGATGGCGGCGTAGTCCAGCTCCGCCAGCATATCCTCCTGGATCAGCCGGGCGATCATATAGTCGGAGGGTACGATCACATCGAAGTCCGCGCCGCCCATCTTGATAAGGGAGTACAGCGCCTCGTTGCTCTCGGCGGTCTGGTAGTTCACACGGATGCCGGTCTTCTCCTCGAATTCGGTGATCAGGGACTCGTCGATATACTCGCCCCAGGAGCACACATTGACCATGCGCTCGCTGCGGGCCGCGGCACCGGTGACGATCAGTACCGCCAACAGCACACAGGCCATAGCGCCTGCGGCGATCTTCTTGCCCAATCCGGGATATTTCTTCGGCGCAGGAGCGAACGTAGCGCTCTCGTGATGGACATTGCGGTGATGCTCGGCATGGTTCTCCCGCAGGTTGATGATGGCCAGCAGGATGATGACCGTGACGAACAGCAGCGTGGATACGGCGTTGATCTCCGGGCTGACGCGCTTTTTGGTCATGCCGTAGATGGTCATGGCCAACGTGGAGGAGGACGTACCCGCCGTGAAGTAGCTGATGATGAAATCATCGATGGACATAGTGAAAGCCGTCAGCGCACCAGAGACGATACCTGGCTTGATCTCCGGAATGATGACCTTCCAGAAGGCCTGCATCCAGGTGCAGCCCAAGTCCTGGGCCGCATCGACCAAATTGCGGTCCATCTGCCGTAACTTGGGTCCCACGGACAAAATGACGTAGGGGATGTTGAAGCAGATGTGGGCGATCAACAGTGTGCCAAAGCCCAGGGTCAGTCGCTCAGGCAGCACCACCAGTGACTGCCAGCCGTTGACCCACACGGCGAAGCTGTGCCATCCGTTGAAGAACACCACGAACAGCAGGCACAGGCTGACGCCGGTGACGATGTCCGCGTTCATCATGGGAATGTTGTTCACGGCCATCAGCCCGGTGCGCGCCCGGCGTCGCATACCGTAAAAGCCGATAGCGGCAAAGGTGCCCGCCACGGTGGCGATGACAGTAGCCAGCAGGGATACCAGCAGCGTGGTATACACGCTGTGCATAATGAGCCGGTCGTTCAGCAGCTCGGCGTACCAGTGGAGGGAAAAGCCCTTCCACACACTGGAGCTGTTGCCGGCGTTGAAGGAAAAGACGATCAGGATGATGATGGGTGCGTACAGGAACAGGCCCACCAGAACCATCAACAGGCGATCGCCGACGGAGTTGCCCTTTCTCTGTCTCATAGCATCACCGCCTGTTCCTCGCCCTCGCCAAAGCGGTTCATCACCAGCATACAGACAACGACGATCAGCATCATCACCAGGGAAATAGCCGCGCCCAGCTGCGGGTTATACGCCCCGCCCAGGAACTGCCGTTCGATCAGGTCGCCCAGCAACAGTTCCGTGCCGCCGCCCAGCATACGGCTGATGGCGAACGTAGACACAGAGGGCACGAACACCATGGTGATGCCGGACAGCACGCCCGGCAGGCTCAGGGGCAGGATGACCTTGCGGAACACCGTGACGGTGTTGGCCCCCAGGTCGCGGGCTGCCTCCAGAAGGGAGTAATCCAGTTTGCAAATCACAGAGTAGATAGGCAGGATCATAAAGGGTAGGTAGTTATAGACCATACCCAGCACCACAGCGCCCTGGGTGTCGATCATGGTAAAATACTCCAGGCTGCTGCCTGTCAGATGGTTGTACAGGGCAATGATACCCAGCTTCTGGAACAGCTGGTTCAGCAGGCCGTTGTTCTCCAGGATGGTCATCCAGGAGTAGGTCCGCAGCAGGAAGTTCATCCACATGGGCAGCATGATCAGTACCATGGCCGTGCGGCGGAAGCGCTCGCCCTCCCGGCTGAGAAGGTACGCCACAGGATAGCCCAACAGCAGGCAGATAGCCGTGGCAATCAGCGCCAGCTTGAAGGAACGGCCGAACACAGCAGCGTAACCGCCCATCTGGACAAAGTTGTCCAGCGTGAAGCCGCCCTCGCTGCCGGCAAAGGCATACACCACCATAATGACAATGGGGGCTACTACAAAAATAGCCATCCACACCACATAGGGCACGGCGAAACGGGAGAGCTTACTCTTCATCCTCGCTCTCCTCCTCTTCCGGCTCAGCACCGGCGTCCGCCAGTTCCTCGTATTCCTCGGAGTAAGAGGAATAGTCGCCGAACATACCGGAATACTCGCTCTTCTTCATAATGTGGAAACCCTCGGGATCGATCTTCACGCCGATACGGGCACCCACCGGAGAGTGATCGGTGGTTTGAATCAACCACTTGAAGCCGCGGAAATCCACGATGATATCATATTGCATCCCCTTGAACGTCACGTTGGTGACAGTGCCTACCAACTGGCCCTGCTCCACCGGCACGATGTCGATATCCTCCGGGCGAATGACCACGTCCACCGGTTCATTTTCGGCGAAGCCGCCGTCCACGCAGGGGAATTCCTTGCCGTACATTTTCACGACCCTGTCGCAGACCATCGTGCCGTTGAGGATATTGCTCTCGCCGATGAAGTCCGCCACAAAGGCATTCTTCGGCTCGTTGTAGATATCCTCCGGTGTGCCGATCTGCTGGATGCGGCCCTTGTCCATGACCACCACGGTGTCGGACATGGTCAGGGCTTCCTCCTGATCGTGGGTGACATATATAAACGTGATGCCCATCTGCTGCTGGATACGTTTCAGTTCGTTCTGCATATCCTTACGCAGACGCAGATCCAGCGCGCCCAGCGGCTCGTCCAGCAGCAGCACCTTCGGCCGGTTCACCAGGGCACGGGCAATCGCCACACGCTGCTGCTGACCACCGGAGAGTTGGTCGACACGCCGGCGGTCAAAGCCCTTCAGGCTGACGACCTCCAGCATTTCACTGACACGCTGTCGTATCTCGTCCTCCGGCACTTTTGCGATACGCAGGCCAAAGGCGATGTTTTCAAACACGTCCAGATGCGGAAACAGCGCATATTTCTGGAACACCGTGTTGATCTGCCGCTTATGGGGCGGGACATCGTTGATCCTCTCGCCGTCGAAGGTCACATCGCCGCTGGTGGGCGTGGTGAAACCGCCGATGATCCGCAGTGTGGTAGTCTTGCCGCACCCACTGGGACCAAGCAGCGTGAGGAATTCGGAATCGTTGATGTAAAGATTGATGTGATCGAGAACCAGCTCGTCGTCAAACGCCATGCAGAGATCCCGCAGGCGAATCAACTCTTTGGACATTTATCCTCCTCCATTCATCAGTAAAATAGCCCCCCTCCGGCGCGGCGGCAGCGCGTCTGTTCACGCGCTCGTTACTTGTCGAAAGATGGCGAGTACACTATATATAAAAGCGCCGGGAAAGTCAATGGATTTTCCCGTTTTTCTCCGAAAAAAATACAGCGGATGGCAAAAGCCATCCGCTGCACGGCACTCAGCCGAAATATTTGTCCCGGAAGGGCACATTTTCCACTGTAAAGCTCTGCCCGCGCAGATAGTTCAGGTGCCCCGCGTCCGTGGGCAGGTCAAAGGTCAGCTTGTAGGCATACAGGGCCTGCCGCATCTCGCCGTAGCGGCGGTTTACGTCCCCACGACCGTATTTGCCGTCCCCCAGCAGCGGGCAGCCCAGGTCCGCCATCGTGGCGCGGATCTGGTGGGTCCGGCCCGTCTCCAGCCCGATCTCCACCAAGCTCAGCTCTCCCCGCGTCTCCAGCACCTTGTAATCGGTAATGGCGGTCTTTCCGCCGGGGATCGGCTTATGGTACACGGACACCTGCTTTTTCTTCTCATCTTTCAGCAAAAAGCACTCCACCCGGCCTTCCGGCTTTTTCGGCCGACCCGCAGTGATGCAGAGGTAGCGCTTGTCCAGTTCCCGGTCCCGTATCTTCTCGTTGATGACCCTCAGCGTCTCGGCGTCCTTGGCCGCGATGACGATGCCGCCGGTATTGCGGTCGATACGATTGCACAGCGCCGGCGTAAAGGCATTTTCCCACTTGGGGTTCCACTCCCGTTTCTGATACAGATATGCCTGAATGTGGTTGATGAGGGTATTCACCTTCTCCGTCTCGTCGGCGTGGACCACCATTCCCTGCGGCTTGTCCGCCAGCAGCAGGTGCTCATCCTCGTACACCACCGTCAGGTGCGGCTTGAACAGCGTCAGAAACAGATTTTCCTCTGAGGGCTTGTCGAAAAACTCGTCGTTGATGTATAATTGCAGCACATCGCCCGCACTGAGCCGCTGGTCCCGCTGGGCACGTCCGCCGTTTACCTTCACCCGCTTGATGCGGATGTACTTCTGCGCCAGAGCAGGCGGCAGCAGGGGCAGCGCTTTGGACAGAAATCTATCCAGCCGTTGTCCGGCGTCATTTTTTCCGATGGTCAGCTCCCGCATAACGGCGTCCTCCCCTGTGTTTCTCTGCTTATTGTACCGTGTTTTTGAAAAAAGTCAAAATATTTGTAAGAAAATGTTTGACAAGGCATTTTGTGTCGGCTATAATACTACACGTGCCATTGTGAGGTGTACTATGCGTTTGAACGTCAACAAGCTGCTGCATACCCCCGATGCCCGGCAGGACATCCGTTTTGAAATGGATCTGTCCGACTTGGAATTCGGTGGTTCTTGTCCCGTTTCCCGTCCGGTTGTTGTGGACTGCCGGCTGGAGAATAAGGCTGGGCTGCTGCTGTGCGGAATGACGTTGACCACCACGCTGCATTGTATCTGTGACCGGTGCGGTGAAGCGTACGACGCGGACAAGACGACACGCTACGACTGCGTATTGGCAGAGGCGCGCGAGTCTGACGAAAGCGACGACATCATCCTGCTGGATAACGACGAGGTAGATGTGGAGGAGTTGGCGCGCGACGCCTTTATCCTCGATATGGACACGAAGTTTCTCTGCTCAGAGGACTGCAGGGGGCTGTGCCCCGGCTGCGGTGTGAACCTGAACCGGGAGAACTGCCGATGCAAAAAGGCAGTGGATCCCCGTCTGGCGAAGCTAGCGCAGCTGCTGCAGAAGGATGAGTGAATTACTTTTGTATTACATTGCTGCTCAGGCAATTAAGACCAAGGAGGTGTCAACATGGCAGTCCCTAAGGGAAAAGTATCCAAGCAAAGACGCAATAAGAGACGTTCTTCCGTATGGAAGCTGGCAGCTCCCACGCTGGTGGCGTGCGCCAAGTGCGGCGCGCTGCATCTCCCCCACAGAATGTGCCCGGAGTGCGGCAGCTACAACGGCCGCGAGGTCAAGGTCGTCAAGTCTGTGGCCGCGAAATAAGTTCTGTTGTGCCTTTGCAAGAGGGAAGCGCCGCTTCCCTCTTGTTTTTTACTGCTCCCACACTTTTCGTCATGGGAAGTATCAAAATCCATCGTTTTACTTTATGCTCGTGGGCGGCTATACTATATTGTGCTTGCGTCTCACGTCAAAAAACGGTATAATGAGTTGATTATTATGTGGTATTATGTCCTATTGTGGATAAGGCCGCATTTTGCATGAGTGAGGACGTATTATGAGTACCATCATCACCGCCATCGACCGGCACAGCCCCGCGGAGCGCGCCGGCGTTCAGGTGGGCGAACAGCTTCTATCCATCAACGGCCACCCCATCGTGGATGTGCTGGACTATCGTTTTTACGGCTATGATCCCCTGTCGCACCTTGAGCTGAAAACGGCGGCAGGCAACGTGCGGCACGTCACCTGCCGCAAGGCCGAAGGCCAGGACCTGGGGCTGAACTTCGACACGTATCTGATGGACGAAATGCGCTCCTGTGCCAATCACTGCTTGTTCTGCTTTGTGGACCAGATGCCGCCGGGTATGCGCTCCACGCTGTACTTCAAGGATGACGACGCACGGCTGAGCTTTCTGCTGGGCAACTACATCACCCTCACCAACCTGACGGAGCGGGAGGCACAGCGGATCATTGACCTGCACATCAGCCCCATCAACGTCTCCGTCCACGCCACCGACCCACAGCTGCACTGCACCATGCTTGGCAACAAGAACGCCGCCCGGTCGCTGGACTATATCCAGGCCTTCTGCAAGGCCGGTATCGTCATGAACGGGCAGATCGTGGTTTGCCCCGGCTGGAACGACGGTGACCAACTGCGCCGCACCCTGCGGGACTTGACCGAGTGGCAGTTCTCCAGCTGCTCTCTTGTGCCGGTGGGTATCACCAAGTACCGCCAGGGTCTGGCCAAGCTAAGGCCCGTGGACAGGGACTGTGCCCGGGACATCATTGCCATCGCCGAGGAATTCGGGCTGGAAAATCTGCGCCGCTTCGGCACCCGTAGGTTCTTCTGTGCTGACGAACTGTTCCTGCGGGCCGGACTGGATCTGCCCCAAGAGGACTACTACGAGGGCTATCGCCAGCTGGAAAACGGCGTGGGTATGCTGCGCTCGCTGGAGCAGGACTTCCTCAGCGCCATGCGCATGGAGGAGCACGGCGAAGCGCCCTCCCCCTTCACCATCGCCACCGGCACGGCGGCAGCGCCGTTCATGACACACCTGTTGGAGCAGGCCAGGGCGTATTTCCCGGCCCTGCGGGGGCAGGTCATCGCCGTGGAGAACGACTTTTTCGGCCACACCATCGACGTAGCCGGTCTGCTGACAGGTCAGGATCTGTCGGCGCAGCTGGGGCGCGTGCCGGATCTGGGGCGCGTGCTGCTGCCGCTGCACATGCTGCGGCACGGCGAAAACGTATTTTTGGACGACTACACCGTGGAGCGTCTCAGCGCTGAGCTGGGCTGCCCGGTGCAGATCGTGGGGATAGACGGCGGCGACCTCTTGGACGCCATGCTGGAAAGAGAGGGATAAACTATGGCATTACCTTTGATAGCGATCGTGGGACGCCCCAACGTGGGCAAGTCCATGCTGTTCAATAAGATCATCGGTCGGCGGCTGTCCATCGTAGAGGACACCCCCGGCGTCACCCGTGACCGTATCTACGGTGAGAGCGAGTGGGTGGGCCGCAGGTTCCGCCTGGTGGACACCGGCGGCATCGAGCCCAACACCGACAGTCAGATCCTGGCCTTCATGCGGGAGCAGGCCCAGATCGCCATCGACAACGCCGACGTCATTATCTTCGTCACGGATATCAAGACCGGCCTGACTGCCTCCGACCAGGAGGTGGCCAGTATGCTTCAGCGCAGCCGTAAGCCCATCGTGCTGGCGGTGAACAAGATGGACTCTGTGGGCGCGGTCGACCCGGATTTCTATGAGTTCTACAACTTGGGTCTGGGCGACCCCGTGGCTGTCTCCGCCGTTCACGGCCACGGCACCGGCGATCTGCTGGACGAATGCATCAAGTATTTTCCGCCTGAAACGGATGAGGAGGACGACTCCGACGTGGTACAGGTGGCCATTATCGGAAAGCCCAATGTAGGTAAATCCAGCTTGACGAACCGTATTCTGGGCGAGGAACGCGTTATCGTCAGCAATGTAGCCGGCACCACCCGTGACGCCATCGACAGCTACTTTGAGAACCAGTACGGCAAATATAATTTCATCGACACCGCCGGTATGCGGAAAAAGTCCAAGGTAGATGACAACATCGAAAAATACAGCGTTCTGCGGGCCACCATGGCTATTGAGCGCAGCGACGTCTGCCTCATTCTCATCGACGCTCAGGAGGGTGTCACCGAGCAGGACACCAAGGTCGCCGGTCTGGCGCATGACGCGGGCAAGGCATGCATTATCGTGGTGAACAAATGGGACCTGATCGAAAAGGACGACAAGACCATGGACCGTATGCGTGAGGACATCCGCCGGGACCTGAGCTATATGCCCTATGCCCCCATTCTGTTCATCTCCGCCCTGACCGGCCAGCGGGTGGGCCGTCTCTTTGAGCTTATCAACTACGTCAACGATCAGGCGGCCATGCGAATCACCACCGGCACGCTGAACAGTGTGCTGGCAGACGCGCAGACCCGCGTTCAGCCACCCACGGACAAGGGGCGCCGCCTGAAGATCTACTACATGACGCAGGTGGGCGTCAAGCCGCCCCACTTCGTCATCTTCTGCAACGACAAAAAGCTCTTCCACTTCTCCTACCAGCGGTATCTGGAAAACCAGCTCCGCAGCGTGTTCGGCCTGGAGGGCACCCCCATCGTGCTGACTATCCGCCAGAAGGGAGAGGACGACGGTTGAACCATCTCATCGGTGCTACACTGCTGGCCTCACTGGTCATATTGCTGCTGGGCTATTTCTTAGGTTGTCTCAACGGCTCGGTAATGGTCAGCCACTTCATCATCAAGGACGATGTGCGGCAGCACGGCAGCGGCAATGCGGGCCTGACCAACTTCTACCGCACCTACGGTGCCAAATACGCACTGGGCGTCATCCTCTTCGACATGGGTAAAACAGTGATTGCCTGCCTGATTGGCGGTGCAGCCTTCGACTATCTGGCCGGCGACTGGATGTTGGGCGTCCTGCTGGGCGGCCTCGGCTGCGAGCTGGGGCATATGTTCCCGGTGTTCTTCGGCTTCAAGGGCGGCAAGGGCATCCTGTCCGGCGGCACGCTGGTGTGGCTGCTGGACTGGCGCGTCGGTCTGATCGCGTGGGGTCTGTTCGCCGCCCTGTGGCTGCTGACGAAATACGTCTCTCTCGGCTCCGTCTGCGCCGCCGCCTCCATGCCCGTCACCACATTTTTCTTCTGCGGCCGCAGCCTCCTCTACACGGCGCTGGCCGTGCTGATCGCCGCGCTGGTGATCTGGTGCCACCGGGAGAATATCACGCGCCTGCTGCATCATCAGGAACGCAAATTCCAATGGCACACCGGCACACCGAAAGAGAAAGAGTAAACAGAGAAAGGACATCACTGACATGAAACACAATCAGATGCGGCAGGTGGTTTTCCCCGTCCTGGCCGCCTTTATCTGGGGCACCGCCTTCGTCGCGCAGGATCTTTGCGCCGACGCCATCGGCACCTTCACCTTCAACGCCGCCCGCTACTTTATCGCTGTGCTGGCTCTGCTGGTGGTCATCCTCATCAGCGACAAAATGAAGAAGGACAAGCCCATCCTCTCCCCCGCCGAGAAAAAAGCCGCCAACAAGCAGCTGTGGATCGGCGGACTGTGCTGCGGCGCGGCTCTCGCCATCGCCTCCAACTTCCAGCAGGCGGGTCTGGTGGCCGGCACCGACGCCGGCAAGGCCGGCTTCATCACCGCCCTGTACGTGGTGCTGGTGCCCGTGTTCGGTCTGTTCTTCAAGCGTAAGGTCAACCTGCCCACCTGGATCGCCGTGGTGCTGTCCGTAGTGGCTCTGTACCTGCTGTGCATCAAGGGCAGCTTCACGCTGGCTCCCGGCGACCTGCTGATCCTCGTGTGCGCCGTGTGCTTCGCCGTACATATTCTGGTCATCGACCATTTCACCGCCTACTGTGACGGCGTAAAGCTCAGCTGTCTGCAATTCCTGTTCGCGGCCCTTATCTCCACCGTGTGTATGTTCCTCTTCGAGGACGTGGACTTCGCCGCCATCTGGAGCTGCATCCTTCCTCTGCTGTACGTGGGTATCTTCTCCTGCGGCGTGGGCTACACCCTGCAAATTCTGGCACAGAAGGGCTCCAATCCCACGGTGGTCACCATCCTGCTGAGTCTGGAGAGTGTGTTCGCCGTCATCGCCGGCGCCATCATCCTCAAGCAGCAGATGTCCGTCCGGGAATATATCGGCTGCGCCGTGATGTTCGCCGCCGTTCTTCTGGCCCAGATCGACTTCCCCGTGAAACAGAAAGCCGAATAAAGTGCAAAAAAGAAGCACCCGAGCGGGTGCTTCTTTTTTGCGCTTTTGGCTGTCTCAGAACAGCGTCACCTGACTGGTATCCGCCATACCGGCAAAGGCGCCCAGCGCCTTCAGCTGCTCGATATGGGTCTTACTAAGCTTGTTGCAGATGGTGGCGAACTCCTCTACAGAGATGAAGGTTTTTCCCTTTCGCTTCTCCACCGTGTCCAGCGCCGCCGTCTCACCCAGACCGCGCACCGTTACAAAGGGAGGCAGCAGGCCGTTTTCCGTGATCTTGAAGTGTGTGGCATCGGAGTCGTAAATACTAATGGTGTCAAAATGGAAGCCCCGCAGATAGAACTCGTAGCACACCTCCAGCGTCACCAGCAGGTTCTGTTCCACGTCGGTGGCGTCCTTATTGTTCTCGATCTCCCTGATTTTCTGCTTCACCGCATCCATGCCGGCGCAGCAGTACTCCGCGTCGAAGGCCTTGGCCCGGATGGAGAAGAACGTAGCGTAGAAGGCCAGCGGCTCATGCACCTTGAACCACGCAATACGGAACGCCATCATCACATAGGCCACAGCGTGGGCCTTAGGGAACAGATAGCCGATCTTGGCCAGAGAGCCGATATACCAATCCGGCACCTGATGCTCCCGCATAGCCTCCTCCCAGCCGTCCTCGAAGCCCTTTTTCTTTACTTTGCCCTTACGCACCGCCTCCATGATCTTAAAGCTCATCTTCGGCTCCAGCCCCATGGAGATCAGGTACAACATGATATCATCGCGGCAGCCCACCGTCTCCAAAACGCTGGCCGTGCCGCCCACGATCAAGTCCCGGGCATTGCCCAGCCACACGTCGGTACCGTGGGAGAAGCCGGACAACCGTACCAGGGTATTGAAATCCTGGGGCATGGTATCCATCAGCATACCGCGGGTGAACCGGGTGTTGAACTCCGGGATAGCCACGGCGCCGGTGGGCCCCAGTATCTCGTCATTTTCAAAGCCCAGCACCTTGGACGAGGTGAAAATACTCATGGTATCCGGGTCATCCAAGGGGATGGCCCGCGCGTTCACGCCGGTCAGGTCCTCCAGCATTTTGATCATGGTGGGGTCATCGTGTCCCAGCATATCCAGCTTCAGGAGGTTGTCCTCCATGCAGTGATACTCGAAATGAGTGGTCACAGTGTCGCTGTTGGCATCGTCTGCCGGGTGCTGCACCGCGGTAAAATCCTCCACATCCATATCATCCGGCACCACCACCAGCCCACCGGGGTGCTGCCCCGTAGTACGCCGCACGCCCACGCAGCCCAGCGTCAGGCGATCCAGCTCCGCGTTGGAGGCCGTCTCGCCCCGTTCCTCCAGGTATTTCTTCACCATGCCGAAGGCGGTCTTTTCCGCTAGGGTACCGATGGTCCCCGCGCGGAACACCTGGGTCTTGCCGAACATCTCGATGGCGTGCTGGTGTGCCCGAGCCTGGTACTCACCGGAGAAATTCAGGTCGATATCCGGCACCTTACCGCCGCCGTAGCCCAAAAACGTCTCAAAGGGGATGTCAAATCCGTCCTTAGCGTACTTTGCCCCGCACATCGGGCAATTCTTATCGGGCATATCCGCGCCGCAGCCGTAGCTGCCATCGGTGATGAACTCAGTATGGCGGCATTTGGGGCAGCGATAATGGGGCGGCAGGGAGTTCACCTCCGTAATGCCGGACATATACGCCACCAGTGAGGACCCCACACTGCCCCGGCTGCCCACCAGATAACCGTTTTCCAGGCTGCGCTGCACCAGCTTCTGGGCGGACATATACACCACGTCGTACTTGCCCAGAATGCTTTTCAGTTCCACGTTCAGCCGGTCCACGATCAGCTGAGGCGGCTCGTCGCCATACAACTCGTGACACTTGTCCCACACTCTGTCATGAAGTTCCTGCTCCGAATTCTCCAACCGCGGCGGAAACAGCCGCCCCGGCGGCAGCAGCTCGATATTCTCGATACGGTCGGCGATGCCGCGCGGGTCGTCGATGACCACCCGATGCGCTTCCTCTTCGCCCAGATAGGCAAACTCCGCCAGCATCTCCTCCGTGGTCTTGAAGTAAATGGGCAGGGGTGCGTCGGCGTCGGCAAACTTCTTGCTGGCCAGCAGGATATGGCGGTATACCTCGTCCTCCGGCTCCTGGAAGTGCACATCACCCGTGGCGCACACTGGCTTGCCCAGCTCCCGGCCCAACCGGACGATAGTACGGTTGAACTCCCGCAGCTCCTCCTCTGACTGCACCGCGCCGTTGCGAAGCATAAACATATTATTGCAGATGGGCTGTATCTCCAGGTAATCGTAGAACGATGCGATGCGCTTCAGCTCCGCCCAGTCCTTGCGGTCCGCCACCGCCCGGAACAGCTCGCCTGCTTCACAGGCCGAACCGATGATGAGGCCCTCCCGATGGGCGATCAGCTCCGTCTTGGGGATAATGGGCACACGCTTGAAATACTTGAGGTTGGAAGCTGAGATCAACTGATACAGGTGCTTCAGGCCCAGCTTGTTCTTCGCCAGGATGATAATATGCTTGGGGTGCCGGCTGCCGCCGCCCCGGGGCCGCAGCTTCTCCATCTGCCCGTTGATCTCCTGGAGACGGGAAATTCCCATCTCCCGCCGCATTCTCGCAAAAAAGGGTATCAGCATATACCCCACCATCCCCGCGTCGTCCGACGCCCGGTGGTGGTTGAAGGCGGGCAGATCCAAATGCTCCGCCACGATGTCCAGCTTATGCTTGTGCAGCTCCGGCAGCAGGTTCTGCGCCAGGATGAGGCTGTCGATGTACGTAGGGTCGAATTCCAGCCCCGCCCTGCGGCATCCGGCCCGGATAAACCCGATGTCGAACTCCGCATTGTGGGCCGCCAGCGGTCGCCCGTCCACGAATTTCAAAAACGCCGCCAGTGCTTCCTCCGGCGGCGGCGCGTCCGCCAGCATGGCATCCGTAATGCCCGTCAGGCCGATGATCTCCGGCGTCAGCCGACGGCCGGGGTTCACGAAGGTCTGAAACGTATCCGTGATCTTCCCGTTTTTCAGCACCACTGCGCCGATCTCCGTGATGGCCTCCCGCTGTACCTTCAATCCGGTGGTTTCAATGTCGAAGCACACGATCTCGTCGTCAAAGTCCTGATCCTGCGCACCGTGTACGGCAATGCGGTCGTCCAGGTTATTGACATAGTACCCCTCCACGCCGTACAGGATCTTGATCTTCCCCTTGCCCGCGTCCCGCGCCTTTGGGAATGCCTGCACCGTGCCGTGGTCGGTAATGGCAATAGCCGGGTGGCCCCAGGCTGCCGCCTGCTTTACCACCTTGCCCACATCCGTCAGAGCATCCATGCTGCTCATCTGCGTATGCAGGTGCAGCTCCACCCGCTTCTCCGGTGCATTGTCCTGCCGGGCCGCGTGGCTGATCTTCATAATATTCACCGGCCGCAGCAGGATATCCTTCCCGTCGTAGGTCAGTTCCACCTTGCCCTGCAGGCGCAGCCACATCCCGTCGTTGATCGCGCCGCCCAGCACCTTGGCCTCTTTTTCATCCATGGCCTTCCGCACGGCCACGGAGCCGCGCTCATCGGTGATGTTGAAGTTCAGCGTCCACATTCCCTTGCGCCGCGTCTCATAGCACTCTGCCTTGAATACCCGGCCCTCCACAATAGCGCTGCCCTGCTTGATATTCAGTTCGCCGATAGGCGTCAGCTTTCCGGTGATCGTCTTGCCCCAGATCACCCCGTTGTCGCCCTTTTGCTCGCCGGTGCCGCAGAAATGCAGCAGCACCTGCCGCAGATCATACTGCTGCGCCAGCATCTGCTGCAGGGCGTCCTGTGCCGCCTGGGGCAGTGTCTCACTGCTTTCCACCTGCACCTCCAGCGTCCGGCCCGCCATATCCAGCGCGCCGCTGATAATGCAGGCATCGTGCAGCAGCAGGCGCAGCTGCCGCGGCGCCTGAAAGCTCTCAAACAGCGTAAAAAACGGTACTCTCTCCGCCATGTTTCTCCCCTATCGTATCTCTTGTCACAGCTTGTCGATCTCCTCGAACAGCGCGTCCACCAGCTGGTCCTCCGGCACCTTCCGCAGAACCGTTCCCTTGGCGAACAGCAGTCCCTCGCCCTTGCCTCCGGCGATGCCCACATCCGCAGCAGTGGCCTCCCCCGGTCCGTTGACCACACACCCCATCACCGCCACGGTGATGGGCTTGTCACAGCTCTTCAGCCGCCGTTCCACCTCCCGGGCGATGGGCAGCATATCATACTTCGTCCGCCCGCAGGTAGGGCAGGCGATCAGGTCCGGCCCCGTCCGCCGCAGACCGCAGGCCTGCAAAATACGCTTGGCGGCCACTACTTCCTCCACCGGGTCGGCAGTCAGGCTCACCCGCAGCGTATCGCCGATACCCCGACACAGCAGTCCGCCGATACCGATGGCCGACTTCAGCACCCCCATCTCCGGTGTGCCGGCCTCGGTGACGCCCAGATGCAGCGGATAGTCCATCTTTTCGTGCAGCAGCTCGTAGGCCGCCATATTTACCGGCACCCGGGAGCACTTCACGGAGATGCAGATATCCCCGAAGCCGCACTCCTCCAACAGGCGCACATGTCCCAGTGCACTCTCGGCCAGCGCCTCGGCAGTCACGCCGCCGTATTTTTGCGCCAGGTCCTTCTCCAGCGAGCCGCCGTTGACGCCCACACGGATCGGAATGCCCCGCTCTCGGCAGGCGTCGGCCACGGCCCGCACGCGGTCCTTCGACCCGATGTTGCCGGGGTTGATGCGTATTTTATCCACACCGCCGTCCACACACAGCAGCGCCAGCCGGTAATCAAAGTGGATATCCGCCACCAGCGGGATGTGTATAGCCGCCTTGATGCTCGGAATGGCCCGTGCGGCCTCCTCCGTGGGCACCGCCACACGCACGATCTCGCAGCCCGCCTGCTCCAGGCGCTGTATCTGCCGCACCGTGGCGTTCACGTCCTCCGTGGGCGTATTGCACATGGACTGTATGCTTACGGCCGCGCCGCCGCCCACCGGTACCGCGCCCACCTGTATGCGTCTTGTCACTGTTCCCGCCTCCTCAGTGGATCAGCTTTCCCACGTCGCTGAACACCAGCACCACCATCAGCGCCAGCAGCAGAATAAGTCCCGCGAAGTGGATATAGTTCTCATATTTTGCCGGTATCTGCTTCCGGAACAGCAGCATGGCTGCCGCGTTGATGATCAGGAAGAATATCCGCCCGCCGTCCAGCGCCGGCAGCGGCAGCAGGTTCATCACCGCCAGATTCACTGCGATCAGCGCCGCGATGTAGGCGATGTTCTCCACCGCCGCCTGGGTCGTCTCCGCCTGCTCACCTACCTGTACCATGGTGGACACGATCCCCACCGGGCCACTCAGATCCCGCAGGCCCGCCTGCCCGGTAAAGAGCATTTGCAGGCTCAGCCGCACCAGACGCACGAAATCCACAGCATTGTTCCAGGTGTAGGCCAGTTTGTCGCCGAAGGTGGCCGCCGCCGCACCGAAGTATATTCCGTAGCCGCTGTACGCATTTCCGCTTTGATCGGTATACGTCTGTCTCGTCATGGCAAAGTCGTCCAGGCGCACCTTCTCCCCGCCGCGGTCCACCACCAGGTCGAATGTGCCAGTCTTATTCAGGCCAAGCAGCAGGCTCACGTCGCTGTAAATGTACACGCGCTCCCCATCGATGGACACCAGCCGGTCCCCGGTCTGCAAGCCGTCGGCGCTCTCCAACGGACAACCCTCGGCAAAGCCGGAGATCACCGGCTGATAGAACCCCTGCGCCGGCGCATACAGGCAGAAGATGATAATAAGCCCCGCCAGAAAATTCATGGCCGCGCCGGCGGCAAAAATGATCAGCTTTTTCCAAAAGCCCTGGCGGTTCAGCGCCGCCGGATCGTCAGAGTCCTCCTCTTCCCCCTCCATGGCACAGAAACCGCCCACCGGAAAAGCCCGCAGAGAATACTGGGTATCCCCCCGCTGCTTTTTCCATAGCACCGGTCCCATGCCGATGGCGAACTCGTTGACCCGCACGCCGCAGGCCTTGGCCGCCAGAAAATGCCCCAGCTCATGGACGGCGATCAAAATACCGAACACCAGCAGGGCCGCTATGATATATACGATCATGTATGCAAGCTCCTTTTCCGGATGTCACAGGGCAGCGCGCCGCGCCGCCTTGTCTGCTTCCAGTATATCCGCAAGGCTTGGCTGATATTGCACCGACACCCGCTCCAACGCGCGCTCCACCCGCCGGGAGATATCGTTAAAGCCGATCTCGCCTCGCAGAAACAGTCCCACAGCCGCCTCGTTGGCGCCGTTGAGTATGGCGCAGGCGGTGCCGCCCACCGCTGCGGCATACCGTGCCAGACGCAGACAGGGAAACGCCCTCTCGTCCGGCTCGGCAAAGGTCAGCGCGCCGCAGGTCAGCAGGTCCAGCGGCTTATCCGGGCTCTCGGCCCGGTAGGGATACGTCAGCGCGTAGCGGATGGGCAGCTTCATATCCGGCGTGCCCAGCTGCGCCAGCAGCGCCCCGTCCCGGAACTCCACCAGCGAATGCACGATGCTCTGGCGGTGTATCACCGCCTGCACCTGCTCCACCGGCAGGCGATAGAGCCGCATGGCCTCGATGATCTCCAGTCCCTTGTTCATCAGTGTGGCGGAGTCCACCGTGATCTTCGGTCCCATGTGCCAGTTGGGATGGCGCAGGGCATCCGCCGCCGTCATGTGCTCCAGCTCGTCGAAGGTCCCTCCGTAGAACGGCCCGCCGGAGCAGGTCAGCAGGATACGCCGCACCTCACCCCGGTCCCGGCAGCCCTGCAAGCACTGAAACACCGCACTGTGCTCACTGTCCACCGGCACGATCTCCGCGCCGTATTTCTCCGCCGCGTCCATCACCAGCTCACCGGCGCACACCAGCGTTTCCTTATTGGCCAGCGCGATGCGCTTGCCTTTTTGGATTGCCGCCAGTGTGGGACGCAGCCCCACGCTGCCCATCACGGCAGTCACCACCGTGTCCGCCTCGGTCATAGCGGCGGCAGCCAACAGGCCCTCCTCCCCTGCCATGACCTCAATGCCGGTCCCCCGCAGCCGTTTTTTCAGCGCCAGCGCCGCATTTTCGTCATACAGCACCGCAAGGCGCGGCATATACTGCCGCGCCTGCTGCTCCAACAGGTCTACCTGTGTATTGGCGGTCAGCGCCGCCACGCGGAGGCCCAACTCCCCGGCCACCTCCAGCGTCTGCCGCCCGATGGAGCCGGTAGCCCCCAACAGGGCGATGGTTTTCGTCATAGGTCCTTCCTCAATACAGCGTCACAGCGTTGATAAGCATCCACGTCACCGGTGCAGCGAAGATCACACTATCGAACCGGTCCAGCACGCCGCCGTGGCCCGGCAGCAGCCGTCCGTAGTCCTTGATGCCGCACTGCCGCTTCACGCAGGAGAAGCTCAGGTCGCCCAGCTGCCCCAGCACCGCGCCCACGAAGCCCAACAGCACACACCAGCCGATGTGCAGCTGCACCTCCGTACATAGGAAGAAGAATATCCGGAACAGGATCATTCCCACCATGCCGCCCACCAGACCGCTGACCGCACCCTCCCGTGTCTTCTTCGGGCTGACTCTGGGCGCCAGCTTTGTTTTCCCGAACAGCATACCGCCGAACAGCGCCAGAGAGTCGCTCATAAACGCCGACACCAGCGGGATCAGCACCAGTCCGGCGCCGTATTCCAGCATCCGCAGCCGCACCAGGCAGCCCAGCGCCAGCGGGATCACCAATCCGGACACCGCCATAGCGCTGATATCCGGAAAATCCAGCTCGTCGTCTTTGCCGAAGGCCTGCACCGCCGCGATGAACATCACCACGATCAGCGCCGCCAGCAGCCATACCATGATCGTATGTATGGCGGTACCCGTGAAGTCACCGCCGCTGAAATACACCGTGAACACGGTGAACACCGCCAGCGTAGCCGCCAGCCCCCACCAGTGCGCCGCCTTCTCCGGGGCGGCGGCGCCCATAAACTCGTGGCACCCGATGACGCACAGCGCCGCCACCAGCACCGCCGTGGCCCAGTCCGGCGCAAAGCACAGCACGCCGATCAGCGCCGGCACGCCGATAACCGCCACCAATATTCTCTGTTTCATGGTCGTCACCTCATTTCACGCCGCCGAACCGCCGGTCCCGCCGCTGATAGTCGATAATGGCCTTATCCAGTTCCTGCCGGGTAAAATCCGGCCACAGCGTGTCGCAGAAATAGAATTCGCTGTAGGCACACTGCCACAGCATGAAATTGCTCAGCCGTATCTCGCCGCTGGGGCGGATGATCAGCTCCGGGTCGGGGATACCGGCAGAGTACATATTGGCGGAGAGGTTCTCCTCCGTCCAGTCCACCCCCTGCTCCGCGCACAGCCGCGCCGCCCGCAGTATCTCCGCCCTGCCGCCGTAATTCAGACACACATTGGCCTGGAACCCCGCATAGCGGCCGGAGATGTCATCCGTCTCATGCGCCAGCGCCTGCAGCTCCGGGGACAGTGCGCTGAGGTCGCCGAAGAACCGCAGGCGGATGTGCTCCTTTTCCATGGTGTCGATAGCTTCCCGCAGATACTGCTCCAACAGGCCCATGATGGTATTCACCTCATCGGCGGGCCGCTTCCAGTTCTCTGTGGAAAAGGCGTATACCGTCAGGTATTCCACTCCCAGTTCCTTGCAGTAGGTGGCGATGTCGCGGAACACCTCTGCCCCCGCCTTGTGCCCCACCGTGCGGGGCAGGCCGCGTTTTTTCGCCCAGCGGCCGTTGCCGTCCATAATAACAGCGATATGGCGGGGAAGGCGGCTCCTGTCCACCTCCCCCGCCGTATGGGGCGTTTTCTTCGTAAACAGTCCCATTAAACAGACATCAATTCCTTTTCCTTGTTGTCCAGGATCTTGTCGATCTCCTTGCAGCTGTCATCGGTCAGCTTCTGCAGGTCCTTCTCGGCGATCTTCAGCTCGTCCTCGGTGATCTCGGACGCCTTCTGCTGCTTCTTAAAGTTATCCATCGCATCCCGGCGGATATTCCGCACAGCCACCTTGCCGTTCTCGGCGTACTTGTGGATCTGCTTGACCAACTCCTTGCGGCGCTCCTCGGTCAGCTGGGGGAAAGCCAGACGAATGCACTTACCGTCGTTCTGGGGGTTGATGCCCAAGTCGGACTCCTGAATGGCCTTTTCAATACCCTTCAGAATGCTGGCATCCCAGGGGGTAATGACCAGCGTCCGCGGGTCAGGAGAGCCGATAGAGCCGATCTGCTGGATGGGCGTGGGGGTCCCGTAGTAGTCCACACTGATGCGGTTGAGCACGGAAGCGTTGGCGCGGCCGGCACGCACGGTGTCGAAGTCGCTCATCACGGATTCGATGCTCTTCTTCATTTTTTCCTCGTAAACCTTGTACTCGTCCTTCAACATGGGGTCAGTCCTCCTTCACGATCGTTCCGATTTTTTCGCCGCGCAGGGCGCGGATGATATTCTCCGGGTCTTTCAGGGCAAATACCAATACCGGGATATGGTTATCCATGGACAGGCTGGTGGCGGTAGAGTCCATCACCGCCAGGTGGCGCTTGAGCACCTCGTCGTAGGTGATGCTGTCAAACTTCACCGCGTCGGCGTTCTTGGCCGGGTCACTGTCGTACACGCCGTCGATATTCTTAGCCAGCAGGATGACGTCCGCGTCGATCTCCGCCGCCCGCAGCACCGCCGCCGTGTCGGTGGAGAAGAACGGGCAGCCGATGCCGCAGCCAAAAATGACCACTCTCCCCTTTTCCAGGTGCCGAATGGCCCTGGCGCGGATATACGGCTCCGCCACGGCCCGGATCTCCAGCGCCGTCTGCACACGCACGTCCACACCCTTCTGCTCCAGCACGTCCGCCATGGCCATGCAGTTCATGGCCGTGGCCAGCATACCCATGTGGTCGGCCCGGGTGCGCTCGATGTGTCCCTCGCCGTCCTTCACGCCGCGCCAGAAATTGCCGCCGCCGATGACGATACCCACCTGCACACCCATGTCCACACACTGCTTGATAACGTCCGCCACCCGGCCCATGACCTGAAAGTCCAGACCGAAGTGCTTATCGCCGGCCAGCGCTTCGCCGCTGATCTTCAGCAGCACCCGCTTGAATACTGGTTGCTCCATCGCCGTTCCTCCCTAATTTTCTATCAGGTATTTTACCTTATTTCTCCCGTTTTGCATAGGGGGAAAATCGAAAATTTTTCTGAATTCTTTTTTGCAGATCCCGCGTGCCCTGCGCCTGCGGCGCATGATGCAAAACGAAAGGCTTTGTTTTTTCCCACCGGCGGTGTATAATGGGGAAAACACTTTTCCGGAGGCTGATTTTCATGGAACTTCTGCACGTGCTGGGCAATACATATGCGGCCGTCGCCGCCACCGCCCTGCTGCCCGTTTATAAGCTCAATGACAGGGATGTGGTGCTCATCGACACCGGCTACGCCAAGCTAGACAGAGCCGGCCTGACCGCGCTCATCGACGGCAGCGGCTGGCATCTGCGCGCCATTCTCTGCTCCCACGCCCACTTCGACCACACCGGCAACGTCCGCTATCTCCAGCAGCGCTATGGCGCGCCCGCCGCCATCTCCCTCATCGAGGCCGGCATCTCCGTGAACCCCGACAGCTACCGCGCCAACTATGTGGCGCTGACCTACGGCAAGAGCCGCGAGATATTCTTAGAGGAGTGCTTCACCGCAGATCGAGTCATCTTCCCCCAGGAGGACCACATCGACGTAGACGGCGCCCGGTTCGGTGTACTGTCTCTCCCCGGCCATTCGGCAGGCCAGTTGGGCTTTGTCACGCCGGACGGCGCGGCCTATCTGGGTGACTGCCTCATCGACCAGCACGAGATCGACGCGGCCAAGCTGCCCACCAGCATGTTCATCGCCAGGGATCTGGAGAGCAAGGCCTCCCTCCGTTCTACCGACTACCCCGCCTATATCGTCGCCCACAAGCAGATCATCACCGACCGCGCGGAGCTGTCTGCCCTCATCGACAGCAACATCGCCTTCATCCACCGCAAGGAGCGGGAGCTGCTGGACGACCTCACCGACGGCATGACGTTCTCCGACTGGATATACGCCTTCTGCCAGCGGGAGAACATCCGCACCCGGCAGGAGCTGAAATTCAGCATCGTGGAGCGGAACTTCACCAACTTCACCGACTGGCTCACCGACACCGGCAAGGTACGCGTAGAGCGCGACTTCTGCGCCAAGCGCTACTACCACGGCTAAAACGCGGGAAAAAGCCGCCCTCCCGGGCGGCTTTTCTGCTGTATTTATCCATCAAAGGGCACGCCGAACATCTGCCAGAACTGCCGGTTCTCGCTGTCGGACACCATGGCGGAGCTCCACGAGCCGAACGTAAAGCTGGCGCAGCTGTCCGTCCCCTTCAGCACCGACACTGTCCGCCCGTCGTCGAACGTCACCGTCAGCTTGGCGCCAAACCCACAAGAGGACGCGCCGCCGTAGGCTCTGGCGTTGGTCAGCATCTTCTGCAGGGCGGGCAGGTCGGCCTTGGCGGCGGTGTACGTCTCGCCGCCGTAGAACTCCAGCTTGGCGGAAGTCATATTGCCCCGGAAATCCTCCGGCGTGACGAAGGTATAGCCGCACTGCTCCGTCAGTATTTTCAGCACCGTGGGCGGCACGGGGTAATCGGCAGTGCCCCAATAGCGGACATCGTCCTCGCCGCTGCGGTGCAGGGTGGCGCAGACCTGATGCCACTCCGGCTGCACCGTGCCCTTTTCGGACAGGATGGTCTGCACCTGCTCCTCCGTCAGCGGCACGACCTGCTTTGTGGAGTCACCCGCCTCCCACGTGATCTGATAGACCTCCAGCTCCGCCGTTTCCGCCGCGCTCCGGTACTGGAACCGTACAGCGTACTGTCCATCCATGCCCAGGCCCACGAACTGCTCCGTCAGCTCTACCACATCTCCGTTGTGGAGCGCCACGTTCTCCTCATTGTACCGTCCGTAGAGGGTGAAGCCCTCACCCTTTATCACGGACAGCTGCGCGCCGCTGCCCACCTCATACACCGGGATGTCCTCGCTGTAATTCTCGTCGTATGTCACCGTGCGGTACGTCACGGAATAGACCTCCGACACGGAGATGCTCAGCTGGTCCCTCTCATAACTGGCGACCACCGGCAGCCCGCCGGTCAACTGGGACATGGCATACCGGGAAATATCCGCCAGCAGCACCTCCGATGCGTCGCCCCGGCCGTCGGGGACCTGCTGTCCCGCCAGCCGGCGGAGATACGCCTTCACCGTGTTGGGGGCTTGCTGGTAGCGGTGCGCCAGCACGTCCATGGCACCCTCGGCATACGCGCCGTCACCGTTGAGGTAGTACGCGCACAGATAGCTCAGCGGCAGGGTGTCCCAATCGGGCAGCGTGTCGTTGTAGACGATGCCGTAATCCTCCGCCCGGACGCTGCACGGGTCGTTCTCACCGGTAGAACTCCACGGCATGGTTTCCTCGAAGCTCGGCTGCGCGTCCCCCTCATAGTAGACGATAGAACCATCCTCCAGACACGCCTGCAGAGTATCCATCAGTGCCTGTAGGCCCGCGGCACTCCCCCGCACGGCGTTGTAGTCCGCCGCCACATAGTCCCCGGCGTACACCGTGCCGGACACAGGAGTCTCCCCTTCCGCGCCGACGTCCTCCCACCGCAGCCACTCCGCGTTGTCGATCAGCGCCAGCGCCAGATAGCCCCGCCGGGCCATCTGCCGGTTCCACTCGGCGGTGCGCTGCGGCAGCGCGCCTGTAAAGGCGTAGCGCACCACCACGCCGTAGGGCTCGCTGGCCGTTTCGACCTCAAAGGAGTAGGTATACGCCTGACCATCGCCGGCAGCGCCGGCCGCCCGGAAGCCCAGCGCGTCCAGTATGCCGCTGACGGCGGCATTGTCGCCGATATACTCCGTCCGCAGGGCGTACAGCGTCTCCGCGTCCGGCACTCCGGCGTCCTTTCCGGCGGGCTTCGTCAGCAGGCACACGCCGATGATGGCCGCCGCGACGACCAGCAGGACGACAGCCCAGAGGGCGGGCTTCTTATAGTTGAGCACGTTCTTCACCCTTTCTTTCACAGCCACTTCGCCAAAGGCCAGCGGGCACACCGCCGCCATTTTCGGCTGGGCGGCACAGGCCACCAACGCCCGGGAATAGGCGGCCCGCTGGATGGGCGTGGCGTTTTTCAACACCATTTCATCACAGGCGCGCTCCATGTCGCGGCCCAGCAGGACATACGCCGCCCAGAGGACCGGGTTGAACCAGTTGACCGCCAGCAGCAGAAACGCCAACGGTTTCCACACATGGTCCCAGCGGCGGATATGGCACCTTTCGTGGGCGAGCACCTGGGGAAAGTCCTGCTCCGACACGGTTTCCGGCACATAAATGCGGGGCGCGAGCACGCCCAGCACGAAGGGCGTAGACCAGTCGGTGCAGCGATAGACATTGTCCTGTATGCGGGGGGCGGCGCGGAGCCGCCAGCGCATACGCAGCAGGCTGAGGGCCATGTACAGCGCCATGCAGCCCACGCCCGTCAGCCAGATGGCGGGCAGCTGATCCAGCAGCGCAAAGCCTTGTGCCGCAGCGGGTCCCGCCATTTCCGGGCGCTGCTCCGGCGGGGCGGAAACATAGACCTTTTCCTGCTGGCGAAGCTCCTGATAGGCCTGGATGGGCGGGCTTTCGGGCTGCTGGAGGCTGACGGGGCTCTCTACTGTCAATCGGGCTGGAAGCAGCAGCCGCAGGGCCACCAGCAGCCACAGCATACACACGGCGCGGCGGGGCGCACGGCGCAGCAGCGGCCGCACCGCCATCACCGCCAGCGCGATGAGGCCCGCCTGCCAGGAAATTTCCAGCACGGAGGTAAACAGACTATCCATTTTTTCTTCTCCTTTATGGCGCAGGGCATGACATCGTATGCCGCAGCGCGGTTCAGTTACGTCCGGAATTCTCCTGCTCGAAGCGGTCGATCATGGCATGGAGCACATCGGCATCCTCTTTGGAAAGTTTTGAATTTCCCATAAAAGCCGTCAGAAATGCCGGCAAGCTGCCGTGAAAGTTGTGGGCCACGAAGGCACGGCTCTCGGCGCGCTGCACGTCCTCGCGCGCGACGCGCGACGTGACCACGGCGTTCTCCGTGTGCACCACGCCGCGCTCGGCGAGACGCTTGATCACGGTGTAGGTGGTGGATTTTTTCCAGTCCAGCTCCTCGGCGCAGAGACGGACCAGCTCACTGCTCTTTATAGGCTCATGGGACCACAGTATCTCGCAGAAGCGCAGTTCGCTGTCAAAAATTTTCGGTGTTTCCACAGGGTTTTCCTCCTTGGTCGAATGTAGTAGACCCGTTTTTAGTCTAACGTATTAGACCCGTCCTGTCAAGTATTTTTTTCTTGCTTTTTGTGTTACTTTTACTTTACTTTTCTTGCACGCTTATGATACCTTAGTGCAGAGGATGTTATAGGGACATGTAATCTATGTGTCAGGCACGGCAAAAACAGGTACGGAAGGGGCGCATCATGGATATCGTGTATGAGGATAAGCGGATCGTGGTGGCGGTGAAGCCGGCGGGGGTGGTGTCGGTGGATCAACCGGGCGGAATGCCGGAGCTGCTGCGGCAGACGCTGCACACCGCGTGCATACGGACGGTGCACCGGCTGGACGCGCCGGTGGCGGGACTGATGGTGTTCGCACGGAGCGCCTACGCCGCTGGGGAACTGTCACGGCAGATACGGGAGGGGGAATTCGAGAAAACGTATCTGGCGGTGGTGCGGGGAATGCCGGAGACGGACGAGGGGGAGCTGACAGACCTGCTGGGCCGGGACAAGACGCGGCGGATGACCTATGTGGCCGAGGGGCCGGGAAAGGGCGTGCGGGAGGCACGGCTGCGGTACCGGGTGCTGGACCGGCGGGCGGGATACGCGCTGGTGCGGATCCGGCTGCTGACGGGGCGAACGCACCAGATCCGGGTGCAATTCGCGTCACGGGGGATGCCGCTGGTAGGCGACCGGCGGTACGGGGACGCGGCGGAGGCGGACACACCCATCGCGCTGTGGTCGGCAGGCGTGGCGTTCCGGCACCCGGAGACGGGAAAGGCCATGGCGTTTGAGCTGGCGCCGCCGCAGGAGACGCCGTGGAGCTGGTTTCAGGCATAAAAAAATGAGCACCCCTCGGGGTGTTTCTCACAGGTACACAAAGTGGCCTGACCTTTTGTATGGGCAGGCAGTGGCGCAAGCCGCTGCCTGCCTGTTCTTTTTTCTGCCTTGATTTTGTCTGTTCTGTGCTTACGACACCTGCGTCTG